>JGI10211J14876_10000925_pt1 | contig 12783 bp, 14 predicted proteins | sample Etolagsediment_FD_14876 | JGI IMG/M metagenome (IMG submission 14876)
GGATCCCGAAAAAGTCGCCGGGGAGTTGGTGGACGGATTCGCAGCCGGGAAGAATGTCGACCAATTGACGAAGCAGATCCTCCCCCAGGTGACTGGGAATGTCCGCTCCTCCGCGAGAAGGATCGCGAGGACCGAATCTCTCCGAGTCGCCAATGAGATGCAGAGAGAGTCCTATGAGGACCTTGGAGATCTGATGATCGGGACTCAGATCCTCGCGACCCTGGACCAGAACACTCGACCCCACCATGCTTTGAGGAATGGTCGGATTCACTATCGAGACGGAAGGCAACCCGGGGAAGATACGCTCCCGGTCCTCCCAGACGAGCCAAATTGTCGTTGCTTTGATATCCCTGTCATGAGCCCCCCAGAAGAGATCGAGGACGATCCTGAGCTTGCAGCAGAATTCCGCAACGCAGGGAAAGAAGCGATCCCAGACCCTCAGGAATATGCTCACTGGTTCCAGTCTGCTGATGAGGGACGGAGGAAGATCGCAGTTGGTCCTCAGAGGTATAACCTGATGAAGAAGAAGCTCGGCAACTTCCGGGAGCCTGAATGGACAGACTTCATCGATGGGGACGGAAAGCTCCTGACGACGAAGCAGATCTCCCGAGAGACTGAGAAGGACGCTCTCCTCAGGAAAGGACTCCTCTCTCGGAAGATCGAGGCTCGGAAGCAGATGATCCAGCAGATCTCAGCGACAGGCTTCGAGGACCCGGATCTTCGACGGACAAAGCGAGTTCTCAAGCTCCAGGACCCAGCGGAAGAGATCTCTCATCCGATCACTCAGGAGCGGATTGAGCGGGTCCGTCAGGTCATGGGGGCGAATAAGAAACAGGCCAAAGCGATACGGAAGAAGGTCATCGAGGCGGGACGTCTGAAGCCCTCAGAGAAGAAATTCGACCGGGTCCGATATCAGAAACTGGCAGAGCGGGTCTCCATCCTGGACGCAAAGCGAGCGAACGGAGGGACCTTGACCTCCGCAGAGAAAAAAGAGCTCGACGCAAAGTGGATCCGAATCAAGGCGGAAGTCCTCAAGGCTCGCAGAGAGCGGGAGCTCCAGCGGGAGAGGGTCCTCCCCCTGCTCCGGGTCAAGGACCCCATCCGGATCGAAGGGGCTCCTGCGAAGAAGGCCTTCCCCGGAGTCCGATCCTCCTGGGAGGAAGGCCGGAACTTCGTGGAATCCATCACGTCCCGGAAGCATGCAGCAAGCGGGAGGCATGGAGACGGGAAGGGGAAGCTCTTCCTCGCGATCGCCCAGCTTCCCGAGAAGGAAGGACTCCGGAGCTTCTATTCCACTCGCCGAAAGATCCTCATGATCGCAGAAGGGAGCAGTCCCTCCGTTGTTGCTCATGAGATTGGTCACTCGCTCGAGGAATATGGGGAAGTCCATGAGCTGGTCTCAGGATTCCTCCAGCATCGCACCAAAGGAGAAGCTCTTCAGGTCCTGAATGATGTCCTTGGGACAGATCGATATAAAGACTGGGAGCTCGGGAGGGAGGACAAATTCGCGAGAGCCTTCCTTGGGAGACTTCTTGGGCTGAATAAGGCCCAGGCTAAGGGGAGGGCCTTCTATACAGGAAAGAGATATGAGGGGGCCTCAGAAGTCCTGTCAATGGGTCTTGAGCTGCTCTACGATGATCCGGTGGGCTTCGCTCAGCGAGACCCGGAATTCTTCGACTTTGTTGTCGGTCTGTTGCGAGGAGATCTCCTCCCATGAAGCTCCTCAGATTCACCTATGATGGCACGATCTGCGAGATGGATCATCTGGGGAACTGGACTTTGATCATTGGGGATCCCTACGTCCGGTCTGCTCTGGACTTCCAGATCACTCGATTCGAATTGCAGCCCGGATCCCCCTCAGGGAATTTCGCGAAAGAGGTCCAGGAGATCCACAAATCGACGGGGATCATGAGATCGGGGGTCTTCGAGGAGCTTAATACTCTGGACATCCCAGAGGATGAGTCTGGAGCTCTTTTCTGACTGGTCTTGACAACCGCTCCCAGATCACTACCGTTTCAGAATCATCGCTGCCAAAAAGGCCCAAAAAGCCCGGCAGGAAGACCCATAATCAAGGACTTCCTGCCGGGCTTTTTCCGTGACACAAGAAAACATCTCCGAGCAAATTGTCGAAGCTTTCTCCGAGGGCCTGAAGCCTGACGTCGAGAAGAGCATCATCCCCGGAGTCAAGCTCATCGGGTTCGAGTCTCGGAACAACCGCACTTATACCCCGGAAGCGCTGCGGGCCGCGGTCCCCCACTATGAGGGAGTGAAGGTCAACATTGACCATCCCCAAAAGCCTTCCGATCCCCGATCGGTTCATGATCGGATTGGAGTGATCCGGTCCGCTCGCTTTGTCGAAGGCTCTGGAATTTACGGAGACTTCCACTTCAACCCGAAACACTCCGCCGCGGATCAAATCGTCTGGGATGCAGAGCACAATCCCGCCGCTCTCGGATTCTCACACAACGCGAATCTTCACGTCTCCAGGAAGAACGGGAAGCAGATCGTTGAAGCGATCGCAGGGGTCCGCTCTGCAGATCTCGTCGCAGATCCTGCAACAACGAGCGGATTCTTCGAAGGAGTCATCGACGAAAAGATCGAGGGCGATGAAGAGAAGAAAGCCCTCCGGAAGATCGTCGACGCTGCTCGAGATCTGATCTACGAAGCCACTTGGGACGAGAGTCTCACCGTTGACCAGGCGAAAGCCTCCATCCTGACGATTGCGACGGATCTCGTCGCAGAGCTCAACGCATTTTCACCTGAGAGCTCCGATGAGGAGCCTGGAGAAGAATCAGACATGAAATTCGAAGACCTGACCCTCGAAGACATCCGAACCAATCGACCGGACTTGCTGACTGCTCTTGAGCAGGAAGGGAATCAGACCAGCGAGAAGGAGGAGCTCGAAGCTCTGCGGGCTGAAAAGAAAGCTCGAGAATTCGAAGACGCAATTCTCGCAGAGCTCGAAGAGCTCAAAGTCCCCGCAGATCTGGTGACTGAGCCTTTCAAGAAGGCTCTCTTCGCAATGGAGGCCAAAGAAGACAGGACCTCCTTCATCCAGGACCGTCTCGAGACTGCGAAGCCCGCAAGAGGTTCCGCGGTCAAGCCTGTCACTGCTACGGAGTCGACGGGGGGCTCAGGCCTGACCGTTGAGAACTTCGTCCAGAAACTCCGCCGCCGATAATCTGCTGAGAGGATGTCCCTCCCAGCTTCCTGCTGACAACCTCCCCCTTTTTGGGATTGAGAAAATGATTTTGAATGGAAAAGAATTGGCTCTTCTGGCTGAAACAGAAGGCCGAACTGTTGTGATGGAATGTCTGGAGCAAGCTCTGGAGCGAGGCCGCAACGGGGAACCCGGGGGGCTGAAGTCGGACGACTTCTCGATCCGAGATCTCTTTGAGCACCTGGTCCCGGATGGACGCGAAGCCCTCCGATATATGGATCCACGCTACGGGACAACCCCTGCGATGGAAGCCGATGTTGACACAACTTTGTTTTCGAATATCACGGGGCAGATCATCTACAGTCGCATCATGGAGGGCTACAACAACCCCTCTAATGTGTTCACATCCCTGATTCCCACCATCCCGACCAACTTCCTCGATGGGGAGAAGATCCCAGGACTTGGGCATCTGGGAGACCAGGCTGAGACCGTCAATGAGGGGGCTCAGTATCCCCGAGACACTTTCGGAGAGGACTACGTCGAGACACCTGCCACCATCAAGAAGGGGAACATCGTCAGTCTGACTCGAGAGGCAGTCTTCGCAGACCGGACAGGACTGATCCTCCGTAGAGCTGCTGCCATTGGGGAATGGCTGGGAGTCAACAAAGAGAAACGTCTTTGCGATCTCGCGATCGGAGCGACCAACAACTACAAGCGGAAGGGGGTCTCTTCGGACACCTATCAGACCTCTACTCCGTGGATCAATGATCACTCGAACCCCTTGGTCGATTGGAGTGACATTGAGAACGCAGAGCTTCTCTTCGCTGCGATGGTCGACCCAGACACGTCTGAGCCCATCATGATCGGGGCAATGGATCTGGTGACCACTTCCTTCAAGTACCGAACCGCTCAGCGGATCGTCAACGCGACGGAGATCCGACACTCTGCGAACAGTATCGAGACGCTGAGCTCGAACCCTGTCCAGGGGGCCTACGGTGTCCACCGATCCCAGATCATGTACCAGCGATTGCAGAGCGAGCTCTCTGTCTCTGCGAGCAACTCGAAGGAATACTCGATCCTGGCCGACTTCAAGAAGGCCTTCGCCTATATGGAAGTTTTCCCTCTGACGACGACTCAGGCCCCTCAGAATTCCTATCTGAGTTTCGAGCGGGACATCGTGGCAGAATTCAAGGCTTCCGAGCGGGGAGTCGCTGCCGTGATCAATCCTCGCTATGCCGTCCGCAACAAGAACTAGTTTCAGGGGATCCCCCCAGGCCTTTTCTGATCATTCCGGACCCCTCAAGGATCAACCAATATGAACGCTCAGGACCTCTCTCAGATCACTGTCACTCTCGATGCAGCCTATGCAAAGGGGACAATGATCGCTTTAACTGGTGGAGTTTATACTGCTGCGACCGCAGCCACTCCAGGTCACGAATTGATTGGACCTCTCTTAGCCACAACGACTGCGGCAGGACCAGGAACGGTCAAGCTGTTGAACACCGGAGGGACGATCGAATTCCTCGCAGGGGAAGCGATCAACACACTGGAATGTTCTCTGACCGTGGGAGCGAATGGCGAAGTCTTCAAGGACGGAGCTGGGGAAGTGGTCGGAATTCCTCTGGAGACAGTCGCAGACGGAGCGATGGTCACCGCAGCCCCTCGGGTTCCTGCTGGACTGCTGCCAGTCGCTGCCGTCACTGCTGCGGGGAGTGTGATTGGAGACGCTGCTGCCTTGAGTCGGGGCTTCAATGTCGTGACAGGAGCAGATGGAACGAAGGGAGTTCAACTTCCCGTTGCGACAGTCGGGACCCAGGTCATCATCAAGGGAGTGACTGCAGGGGTCCTCAAGGTCTATCCTCAGTCTGGGGGAGTGATCAACGCACTCTCTGCGAGCGCTGCAATGAGCCTGGCCTCGGGAGCAATCCCTGCGATCTTCATCGCGAGCGCTGCGGGCCAGTGGTACACGATCCCACTCGTCCCAAGCTAAGCAACTGAGATGATGAGAATGGGGAGGGCTTCGTCCCTCCTCTCTTTTCCCCTTTCACTCCTTTCCTGAGCCCTGATCCATGCCCGCAGAACCAACGGAACCAACAGAACCAACGGAAAAGCCTGCTCCCACGAAGAAGGCCGCTCCCGCGAAGAAGGCCGCTCCTGCGAAAGAGCTTTCGGTCTTCTGCCCTGCTTTGGGAGGTCTCCCGTTCCAGACGACCGAGACAGATCCAGAAAAGGCAAAGGAAGCCTTCCGGAAAGCCTGCAAAGGCCTGTCTGAAGATGCTGAACTGAAAGTGGAATGACAACTGACGTCACTCGATACAAGACGATCAAGGCCCAGACTCTGGCCCTGATTGCAGAAATCACTCTGACCCCCAAGCCGACTTATTCGGTCGGGGGTCAGTCCTTTAGCTGGCAGCAGTACCTGGACCAACTCCAGTCGACCGTCGATTGGTGCAGCCAGCGATTGGTGGAAGAAGATCCTCAATCTGGTCAAGATCGATTCTTTGAGGTTCAATCTCGGGGCTCCTCCTGATGGTCATGGATCTTTCAACAGATCTTGCCCTCATTGATGGGGGCGAATCGGGGCAATTGACCCGCAGGGAAGGGGGTGATCCTGTCTCTCTGCCGTTCCTGTTTCGTCGATCTCTCACGTCTCGAGAAGTCGCAGCGAGTCAGGGGCAATACAAGCTGACGGACGTCCCAATCCACTTCACGACGACCGAAGCCAACAAGGCCCGAGTCGGAGATACGATCACGGTCGGAGGGACTTCCTTCGTCGTTCTCTCTGGGGCTTTTGAGAGACTCACCAAAAGTCAGCGAGCTGTCTGTCGAGATCTGTCTCTGGGATTGATGTCCACAACAATCAAGGTCGAAGTCGCAGCCTTCACGACCGAGGGGAGCGGGTTCCAGTCTCGAAGCTGGTCTGACGAGGCAACCGGGATCCCCGCTCATATCCAGAGGCTCCAGAAGGAAGACACTCGAAACAACAAGAAGCAGGAGCTTGAGGCCTCCTTCGAGATTTATCTGGAGACTGCTCGCGAGATCACAACCGGGAAGCGAATCGTCGATGAGACGACCGATCAGGTCTATCGAGTTCTGGGGACTTCCAACGAGGGAAGCCTTGCGGAGATGTTCACCATTCTTGTGGAGGAATGGTGATCATGAGTGTACGGATCAAGAGCAATCTCGGGGGGTTGATCAACTGCTCCAGACTCGAGCGGAAAGAGGCCTCAAGCGGGGGGTTCAATTCTATCACTCCCAATTGAAACTCGTTGTCAATACTGCGGGACCGTCTCCTCGACGACTGAAGAAGAAATCGAAAAAGCCAAAGAAGAAAAAGGGGATTGTCTCTCGAGCTCTTTCCGCGGTCCGGAAAGCAGTGAAGAAGAGGGTCAACTCCTACGCAAAGAAGCTCGGACTCTCCAAACCCACTCAGAAAACCCCTCGAGCTCCGAAGATTCAAAACAGAGCTTCGCTCCCAGGAGAACCTCCCCGCAAGAGAACGGGCTTCGGCCAGAGGGGGATCGTCCGAGAGTTTGATGGTCTGACCGCGCGAGTGGGAGTCACTGCGAACGCAATCTATATGTACTACCTCGAGCTTGGGACGTCTCGCATCGCGAAACGTCCCTGGATCATCTCCACTCTGAAAAAACATCGGACCCTCATTGGGAAACTCATGGCGACAGGGGGACGGGCATGATCGAAGAAGTCTTCAAAACCTGGTGGGCAGAACGCTCCAACCTGACCGACGTCCTCGCTCCAGAGAAACTGGTCCTCGTCACTGAACAGGATGAGGAGGCCCCTCTGCCCTTCGTGACTTTCGAAGTCTCCGACTCTCCAGGACTGCGAACCTCTTCCGGAGAATCTCGATCTGCCGTGATGACTTTCGAGATCCACGCGGAAGACTGGCCTTCTGCTCGAGTGATCAAGAACGCATTCGAGGCGGAGCTCAGAACTTCCAAAGGGGAATGGATCGGAGACAGTCTCAAGGTCTCGAACATCCGAATCGAAGATTCTAATTATGAGCAGGAGTCGAATCTTGTCTGGCTCTGGTCTCTTACTCTGACAATGAAAGCAGGATGAAATGGCTCATCTCTCAGGCTCATCAGGTTCCGTACAATATGGCGGGGCAGATACGGACCTCGCAAACGTCTCACAGTGGAGCATCGCCCCCGCGATCACTTCGGCCCAGCGCGCGACCAGCTCGACGGGAGGATGGAAGGGGACCGTTGTTGGGACTCGGTCTGCTGGGGGCAAGATCACGGTCATCCAGCAGGATGGACAGTCAAATCCGGATCCCATCATCCTCGGGGGATCCTATGCTGCGAAGCTCCACATCGACGACAGTGGATCTAATTACTACTCGGGGACCATCGTCATCACTGGTATGGGGGAATTGACCGTCGACATTGATGAGGGCGGAGAGGTCTCTCAGGAATACAACTATATGTTCAACGGAGCTGTGACCTCTAACGGGAATGTCCCTGCTCTGTCTGCGTAATCTCTCCCGCAGATCTCCTCGCTTGATCGGAACCCCTTTCAATGTCTGAAGGCCTCTCTAATGTCGTTTCCCGAAAGCAGATCTACAAGGAGATCTGCGGGACTTCGTTCACCCTACAGACGGGGGTTCTCCACGATCACGCCGAAAAGGAGCAGTATATTCTCAGCCTGGGCTCAAGTCCCATTGAGGCAATTCTGAATCTCCCATCGACGGTCCCTGCGAGGATCAGGAAGTCTCTGGAGGAGACGGCGATCCAGCAGGCATCGAAGCCCCGATTCGTGACTCTGGCCGATGAGACAGACTTCGACAATTCTCTTCACGGGATCGCGTACTGGCTTTGGCGAGCTCTGCGGGATTCGTCTCCCTTCTTTGGAGCTCCGAAGGATGGGCTTGAGATTCGGTACAAAACTCCCAATGGGGGAAAGCAATTCACATTGACCCCTGGGGAAGGAGTCCAGAGGGCTCTCGATCTGATCGAGGCCTTCGGGAGTCATCGACTCTCAGAGCTCACCACAATCCGGGATGAAGTGGAGATGGAGGCAGAGCTGGGAAACTCATCTGGCTCGGAGACGAGCCAGACGACACAAAACCAAGGAGACGATTCCCCTGGGCTCAAGTCCTCCGAATCCTGACGGAGAAATATCACTACACACCGGACCAAGTCGGAGAATTGACCCCCTACCAAGCTTTCATCCTTTGCGGGGCTTATTGCCCTGAGGATGGGCGCCTCCGTCTGAACGAAGACCAGGCCAAATCCTGGGCCAGAAGACAGAAGAGAACATCCCGTGGCGTTTGAACTCGCAGAAGCCTACGTCCAATTCACCCAGCGAGGCCTCAAAGAGGTCCAGGGGCTCGCGACCCGTCTCGATGGGGACTTCCTCGAAGCCGCGAGACAGGCTCAGGGGCTCGATCGCAACCTCGACGGGATCGACTCCCGAGAGCTCCAGAGTGTGACCAAGGAAGCCCAACGGGCTGGAGGAAGCCTCCGCGGAGCTTCCGGAATGGCGGGGAAATTCCTTGGAGCTCTGGGAGGACTTGGAGTTGTTGCAGGGGCAGGGGCAATCCTCAAAATGGGAGCAGACGCAGAGGTCACTGAGACAAAACTGCGAGTCCTGCTGGGAAGTACGGAAGCAGCGAAGAATCTCCTTGGAGAGATCAACGAATTCGCAGCAGCGACTCCCTTCGAGCAGCTCGAGATCGCAGACGCTGCTCAACAGCTAGTCGCCTTTGGAGTCCCTGCCGATCAGACGATTGATCGCCTGAAGTCAATTGGGGACATCGCAGCTCTGACGGGGACTCCAATCGGGGAACTCTCAGAGCTCTATGGAAAGGCTCAAGTTGCGGGGACCCTCTACGCAGAGGATCTCAATCAGTTGATGGGTCGAGGAATCCCCATTGTTCAGGCGCTCGCGTCTGAGTTTGGAGTCTCGGAGTCCGAGATCAAGAAGCTCGCGAGCGAGGGACAGATCACAGCAGATCACCTGACCGCAGCCTTCGAGCAGATGACCAGCGAAGGCGGGAAATTCTCTGGAGGAATGGCCCAGCTCTCGGAGACGACATCTGGGAAGCTCTCCACATTGACAGGCAACGCAAAGACGGCCTTCGCTGAGATGGGCCTCGCGTTTCTCCCTGCTGTGAATCCAATCCTCGAGGGAGTGACAGAGCTTGTCGGGGCTTTCTCGGAGTCCTTTGGTCCTGCGATTGCGGAAACAGGGGAGCTTGTCGGGTTTGCTGCTCGGAATATGGGGCCAATCTGGGGGATCGCGATGGAGAATATCTCCCTCGCTGCGCAAAACGGATGGGAGAGAATCAAGACTTTTGGCCTCAATGTCGTCGAGATGGGGAGCTGGATGGCGGAGAACTGGGTCGGAATTCTCACGGACATGGCAAACGCTCAAATGACAATCCTCTCCAACATTGGAGCGAACCTCTCAGACTTTCTCGCCGCAGTGAAGTCCTGGCTTGCCGGGGATGGGTTCAACTTCGAATTTACAGGATTGCTCGATGGGTTTGAGGCCGTGACAACCGAAGGCCCCAAGCTGACCGAGGCTGCGATCAAGAAGACTTCTCCACTCATCGAAGCCTACGAGCAAGAGATCGCAGAGAACGAAGCGAAGCGACTCCAGAAGCAGGAAGAGCGGAGCAAAAAAGCAACAGAGAAAAAGGCAGAGCAGACCAAGAGTTTCGCAGAAGTCGCCAAAGAACAAGTGAAGGAAGTCGCGAAGACGACCGACGAGGCGACCAAAGACTCGGAACGAGTGAAGCGGGAAGAGGATGAGAAGACTCGTCAGGCGCAGATCAGTACCGCAGATTCCATCTTCGGGAAGCTCCGCTCCACTCTGGGGGCATCAAACGGGATCACTTCTGCTGCTGCTGCGAGCCAAATCGACTCCAAAGGGAATGGAACGGCGAAGACAGACCAGATCCTCGCAGGATCCGCTCTGACAGAGAAGGAGATCCTTCGCGAGATGCAGAATCAGACGGAAGTCATCTCAAACCTTTCCCTCTCTCCGGTACTGGCTTAATCGATGGTATTCCCCGCTTTCGTTGAACATGAGAAGTCCCCTGTTGAGTCTGGAAACCGAGAAGGGTCCTTCGACTTCAAGCGGATCTTCGTTGTTGCCTGGGCTGATCGCTTCACGTTCTTAACTGAGATGTTCACTGGAGGCCTCTACGGTCTTCCTCGAGTGTACTCAACGTACTGGGCCAACCTCCGAGCTCACTCCTTCTCCATTGAGCGAGCGGTCAACAATCCAATTTCAGTCGCGATCTCGGACCCGGAGACAACAGCTCTGGACCACAATGCAGAATGTCATATCACTGTCACGTATAAACCCCTGGACCCAAGCAATCAGACGGGAGACGGGACCTTCGCGACCTACAAGCAGAGCCAGGGGGTCGAATTCGTCGACTTTCCCGGCCGCGCGATGAAATGGGAGACAACCGGGAAGCTTCTCCCTCCTGATGTCTCCCCAGTCCTTCCCATCCTGACGACTCGGCACGAGGTCACCTACAACCAGGTGACTTCTCCCCCTTGGTCTGCGATCAGCTCACTGAAGGGGAAGCTCCACTCTGGAGGCTTCGCGATCCCGGTGACTGGACAGGTCATCCCCGCAGGAAACCTCCTTTTCCAGGATTCAAGCTCCGAACAGACTCTGGCCTATGACGGGACGCTTTCCACCAAATTGACCTACACTTTCGTCGAAAAGTCTCAGACGGGCCTCGGAGGTTCGAGCTATGGCTGGAATCATCACTGGAATCCAGACTCCAACTCCTACGATCGCCCTGTCAGTGATGGGGGCGAACCGCTCTTCGCTTCGGGAGACCTGACGGCACTCTTCGCATGACAGACTCATCGAATCAGACTCCCCTACCCTCCTTCGCTCCAGGGCAGGTCCTCAAAGCTCAGGACCTGCAATCTCTTGCAGTCGCAGTCGCCGGGATGCTGCGGAGGTACAAAGGCTTCGGGACGGGTCAACCTCTGGATCGGGTCGGAGTCCTCAAGGCTCAACTCGGTCCGGCCTCCGATACCCACTCTGGATCCTGCCCAACTGCAAAAGTCGACCGGATCCGCAAGCTTGCGGATGGGTCGAGCGAGAAGACTGGAGAGGAAGATGATGTCGTCAATCGATGGGAGCATCTGGAGACCCTCGAAGCAGGGACTCGGGTCCATTACGGATGGATCGACGGGGAATGGGAGCTTAAGGGAGCGGACTGTGACATCCTGAGCAGCGAGGCCTGAGCATGATTGGGAGATGTTGTCTTTGCAAGAAGGACCCCATCATCACGTATCCTGGAGGGGAGATCTTCACACTCGCAGACCTCCAGACCGCTCCGGGATGGACAAGGGTCTATCGATCGGAAAGCAACCGAAGGACGCTCTTCCCTTCTTTCGGATTCGCGAATCAATACACGGTCCAGAGTGGAGACACCTACGCTCCTCCTTTTCGCTTCTCGACGACTCCGGACCTCTCGAATCCATCCAACTCCTACTCGAATATAATGTATAACCCGCGAATCGCGCAGGGTGTTCAGGTCGGTCTTCTCTCCAGGTCAAACTCGATGAGGCCTCAGAACCTCCTGAGCATTTCCATTGGACCCCCAACGATTGGAGTCAAGAATTCGGTCCTCAACACCACTCAACACAAATATCGAGTATTCCTGGGAGGAGAAGACATCACCAACTATGCGGATGGAGAAGACGCTGCTCTGGCGACTCGAATCGCGCGCGATGTTGGGCTGGACTTCACTCTTCCAGAGTCCTATCAGTACGATCGCCAGGAGCTCGAGGTCGAGATTGAATGGAATGTCTCGGAGAACAATCCTGGAGACGTCCTGACTCAATGCTGCTTCGGGCATTTCACCCGAGTGAGTTACTTCCACATCTCCTATGAGTGGTCCCCAATCAAATCTCTTTGGAGGCGAGGGGATGGGAATTGGTTCGACCCCAACGTGACACCCCTGGGATATCATGAGGCTGCAAATCTCATCATTACGAGCGAGACTGAAGCCCCTCCTGAGATCATTGCTAATCCGGACGTTGATTGGGGGACGGCGATGGGGATCCCTTGGGAGACTGCTATCATCGGAAGTGGGAGAATTTACGCGAATCTCTACGAAGCGCAGACTCATGCTCTCCAGAGGCATCTCGCAGTCGGGAGATTCTACGCAACGGGATTCTGGCCAGAGGGGTCAGACTATATTGACTTCGAAGCCCCTTGGTACTCAGACGAAGTAATCACCGAATCTGCAGGGACACTCCCAACGATTGGGGAATGGAAGCCTAATCAGGCCCAGATCTTCAAGCAGGTTCACCGCACCGACCCCAGTTATGAATACAACCCTGGAATCTCGGGCCTGGATCTCCCCTATGCTCCAGTCGGGTCTCGATACGAATTCCCCGGAGATGGGAGGACGATCGCAGTCGAGCCAATGTCAGAAGGCCATGAGGTCACCGGGGGAGGCTACTATTATCGAGGAAACCAGACTCCCTATTCCTCCTTCTATGAATCCGTGAGAGGGGAAGGAGTCCCTATCTAATCGATCTCCTCTTCCAGATCTGGGTCGATCGCAGATCCTGCCCGAAAGACTTTTCTCTTTCCGGCTCCGACTGTCACTGCTTCGA
>JGI10211J14876_10000926_pt1 | contig 12773 bp, 11 predicted proteins | sample Etolagsediment_FD_14876 | JGI IMG/M metagenome (IMG submission 14876)
CCTTAATTCAGATAACTATGAAAAAGAAAAGGAAGATAAATTCGCCATAATGCGCAACAGGGCAACCCGGGTTAAAGAAGTACTTGCAAATAAAAAATATAATGATGCCTGGGACGTATACCCTTTTAATTCAGGGTATTTTATGTGCCTCAGGCTTAGAACAGTGGATGCTGAAGAATTACGGCTTCATCTTTTAAACAAATACGGTGTAGGGGTAATCTCGCTGGGTAAAGGAGATATCAGGATAGCATTCTCCTGTGTTGAAGAAGAAGATATTCAAGATATCTTTGATATAATATTTCAAGCAATTAAAGATCTTGAAACAATTTCTTAACGTTAATTGTTCACTGAAAAGAGGAGATAAATATGGAAAAAGTACCACAGAGAGTTGAGAGAAAAATTACCGAAATCTATGCTGACGCACCAGTTGCAAAATATGGTGAAAGAAAACCAGATTTTTCAACTATGGGGAAAAAAATAACAAATCAATTTAAAAACGTACGAGAAATTGTGGTAGTAGAGGCATGTAGAACTCCATACGGTAGATCCGGGGGGGTCCTGAAAGATTTTACCGCTATGGAACTCGGTGCCATGGCAATCCAAGAGGTCCTGAGACGAACTAATGGTAAGGTCAAGCCAGGAGATATCGATTATATCTTTATGGGACAGGTTGTACCAGCGGCCTGCGGCCAGGTTCCCGGTAGATCTGCTTCGATACTTGCAGGAATTCCTGAATCGGTCCCTACTATTACAGTCAATAAGGTATGCTCTTCTGGAATTAAAACAATTGACCTGGCAACCCAGATGATTCAATTGGGAAGGGCTGAGATATGTATAGCCGGTGGACAGGAAAGTATGAGCAATTGCCCGTATGCCCTCACAGAAATGAGGTGGGGCGTACGAATGGGGCTTAAAAGCCGGCCTGCACTTGATCTGATGGTATATGACGGCTTGTGGGACCCATTCTATGACAGACATATGGCTATACATGGCTCGGAGGTCGGTGATGAATTTGGTTTCAGCCGTGAGGAGCAAGATGAATGGGCCTGTCATTCACAGATGGCGGCAGTTGAGGCCATGAATGCAGGAAGAATGGACGATGAGACATTTCCAGTTGAGACCAAAAAAGGTAAAGACGTTGTTATTATTGACAAAGATGAACCACCCAGACCATATACTACAATGGAAGGGCTGGCAAAATTACCCCCTGTCTTTGGACACAAAAGTACAGTTACTGGACAAGCGGGAAGTGTTACCGCCGGAAACGCCCCGGGCATCAATGATGGGGGAGATGTGTGTCTGTTGATGAGCAGAAAAAAGGCAGATGAACTTGGTCTAAAGCCTTTATTCACCATATTAGATTATGCTGAAGTGTCTCAACCGACAAAGGATATTGCCACTGTTCCGGGACTGGCCATAAAAAAGGTGTTTGAACAGAATGATATGACGATTGACCAAATTGACCTTATAGAAATCAATGAAGCTTTCGCCGCTGTTGTATTAGTCAGCGCTCAAACAATTCTGGGACTCACTAAGGATCAGATGTTTGCGAAGGTTAATGTTAACGGAAGCGCTATTGCCTATGGCCATCCTATCGGAGCAACAGGAGCAAGAATAGTTATGACACTTGCCTACGAACTGAGGCGAAGAGGCGGCGGAATTGGCATATGTGGTATCTGTTCGGGTTCTGCGCAGGGAGATGCTATGCTTATAAAAGTCGAGCCGTAAAAAAACATGAGGGATGACCTTCAGGTCATTCCTCCTGACGTTATTTTTTTACTTCCTTTGTAAAACAATCTGTTTTTCTCACCACCACATTTACTACAGCTCTGCGGCTAATAAACTGGCTTTTTTGGTTGTCTCTTTCAATCGTAAAACCATGGTTCTAATTAAGCTCTTTAACTGTGGCGACAATAATTCATACTCCTTTTTCAGTCTCTCCTTGTCCAAAATGCCTAGTCGTACCACATCCTCTGATATTACAAAGGCTGTACGCAATTGCTGTGTCTTTAATTTGTCCAGAATAAATTTACCGTTACAATTATTACTGAGAGCATCAAATAGTTTGCAATATCAGGAGGGCATGAGGTCTTATCTGGAGTGACTGGTGGCCTTTCGGCTTCGAGCTCTAGGCCGAGAGCCTTGGCCTCCGGCCTGTAGGACCTACGCCCCGGAAGGAGCGACAGATAAGACTTCATGACAATCCTATAGTATTCTCGGTTACGTACAATGCAAACAATAAAATGCTCTGCTTAGTAACTGCTCTTACAATCCAGGTAAAAATATGATAGATATTGTACATACATAAAATCTAATAGTAACTGTCCATCCCAATTTATCGGGATTATCCGTTGTTCCCGATATATCGGGATGAACGGAGAACTCCCAACGGTGAACGCTTACATCTACTACAACCATCAGGCACATGAAATTATCAGAATTTGTTGAACAAATAAAAACATCATCAGATCTCTGTCCTCAAATAGTATATCATCGTTATCTTTCTCAACAAGATCCACAATATGATCATGCACCGATTTTCTCTCAAAATGTTTTGCATCTCCTTCGGGAATGTAATATCGAAACACTGTATGCTCACCAGACAGACGGAATTCAAAAATTACAAAAAGGTAAAGATATCGTAGTATCGACCCCTACCGCCAGTGGCAAGAGCCTTATCTATAATGTCGGCGTCATTGAGACAATATTACAAACACCATCAGCGCGGGCCCTGTATATCTTTCCTCTTAAGGCCCTGGAACAGGATCAGCTTAAAAACCTCCATGACTTTACCTCCGGACTCAAAAAAATGAAGATCAGTGCAGCCATTTATGATGGAGATACATCAGCAGGCGACAGAAAGAGGATCAAAGAAAAGGTCCCAAATATTATCCTGACTAATCCTGACATGCTACATATAGGTATTCTTGCCTATCACGACAAATGGGCTGAATTTTTTGCCAATCTGGCTTTTGTGATTATCGACGAAGTTCATACCTATAGAGGAATTTTTGGCTCACACCTTGCCCAGATTGTGAGAAGATTAAAGAGAATTTGCCTTCTGTACAATACCACACCACAATTTATCCTTTCCTCAGCCACTATCCAAAACCCTCATGATTTTGGGAAAAACCTCATAGACAAAAAATTAGACGTGATCTCTCGCAGTGGTGCCCCCAAATCTGGTCAGTATTTCATGTTTCTTAACCCTATGACCAGTACCACTTTTTTGGCCACGCAATTATTTATCCAATGCCTTAACGCTCACTTTAGGACCATTGCATTCACCCAATCCAGAAAGGTCACCGAGCTCATTCATATGTGGATTAAACAACTGGCGCCAGATTTAAAGGATAAGGTCAGCTCATACAGGGCTGGCTTTTTACCTGAAGAACGCCGCAGTATTGAAAAAAGGCTCACAAATGGAAATTTGCTTGGTGTTATATCGACTAGTGCCCTGGAGATGGGAATTGATATTGGGTACCTGGATGTATGTATATTAGTCGGATACCCGGGAACCATCATTAATACTTGGCAAAGAGGAGGAAGAGTGGGGCGTTCCGGAAGAGACTCTCTCGTAATCCTGGTTGCCAATCAAGATGCCCTGGATCAGTACTTTATGCAACATCCAGCCTGCTTTTTTGACCAATCCTTTGAAGCTGCAGTCATTGATCCGGACAATGCCCATGTTATACGGGCCCATTTACCCTGTGCAGCAGCAGAAAATCCTCTCACCTTGCAGGATAGCCAATTCTGGCACAATTGTCTCATTGATCATTGTGATTTCTTAGAATCGGTTGGCGAGCTTAGCAGAACAAGTGAAGGGAAACGGATATGGTTTGCTACCAAAAAAAGGCCACATCTGAGGGTAAACATCCGCTCAATTGGTGAGAGCTACACCATATTTGATGCGAAAACAGGAAAGGCGATAGGCACTGTTAATGGCATACGAGCCTTCAAAGAGTGTCACCCGGGCGCAATATACCTTCATATGGCCAATCCATATCTAGTAGAGAAATTAATCATCAAGAAAAAAAACATTATTGCTCAACAAACAGGGCTCAAATATTTTACCCGGATACGATCTGAAAAAGAAACCGAAATTATCAAAATTACCAGGAGCCAGCCAAAAGGGCAATTTGTTGTTAAGCTCGGCAATCTTACCGTGACAGAAACAATAACCGGGTATGAGAAACGGAGAACCCCCGGGCAGGAATTGATTGGTGTTTTCCCGCTTGAGCTTCCTCCCCAGACATTTGAGACGGTAGGTCTGTGGGTTATTATCGAAGATAACATTAAAAAAATGGTGAAAGACAGAGGGTACCACTTTATGGGGGGTATTCATGCCATAGAACATGCAGCCATTAGCCTCTTTCCCATTTTTGCATTATGTGATAGAAATGATCTTGGAGGAATCTCATACACGTTTCATCCCCAGGTAGAAAAATCAGCGGTATTCATTTATGATTCCTATCCAGGCGGTGTAGGGCTCGCCCAGAGGGGTTTCGATATAATCCTGGATCTATTAAATCAGACACTGGAGCTTATTAAAAACTGTCCGTGCGAGCAAGGCTGCCCCTCATGTATATATTCCCCAAAGTGCGGTTCAGGCAATAAACCTTTAGATAAAAACGCTGCGTTACTGATTTTAGAGGCCCTGACAGGCGTGATACCTTTGTCAGATATTCCTGCTATTGCAGGCGAGGAAAAAAAAGATTCTCTCTTTCCGGTACATAACGAAATGGTAGCTAAAGCGGTGGATAAAAAAAGGATTTGTTATTTTGATTTAGAGACGCAGAAGTCAGCTCAAGACGTAGGTGGGTGGCAGAATACACATTTAATGATGCTATCTGTGGCTGTAGTATTTGATAGCCTGGACGAGCGTTTTTATACCTTCACAGAAGATCAAATAGATGCATTAATTGAACACCTCACCACAGCTGATCTTGTGGTTGGGTTTAATTGTAAAAGATTTGATTATGCAGTACTTGGAGCCTACACCAACCACAATTTACATACCATACCAACATTTGATATGCTTGAGGATATCTACAATAGGCTTGGTTACAGGGTAAGCCTTGATCACCTGGCTCAAGAGACCCTCAATAAAGAAAAATCGGCGAATGGGCTTAAGGCCCTGGAATGGTTCAAGGCAGGGGAGATAGAAAAATTAACTGACTATTGCAAGCAGGATGTTGCACTAACCAGAGATCTTTTCCTGTATGGTCTGGAGAAGCGATGCCTTGTCTATGTGAACAAAAAACAAAATGAAAGAGTCCGGTTGTTAGTTGACTGGGATATTGCTAAAATAATTGAGGGATTAAGGGATTGAGGAATTGAGGAATTAACCAAAACTACACTGATCTTGATACATTGCAAAAACTTCGATATATGTAACTAAATAAGGAGGTTAAAGCCATGTTTGGCCTGGGTACAACAGAGCTTCTTATTATTGGGGGAATTATCTTGCTCATCTTTGGTGCCAAGAGATTGCCAGAAATTGGCAAGGGACTCGGGGGTGCTATAAAGGAGTTTAGAAAGGTGAAACAGGATATAACCCCGAATGATACCAAAGAAGGCTCAAAGGAAAAACACAAAGAGGAAACGACCATAGAAAATACATTGGTCGAAAAGATAGTGAAAGAAGTGCCGGTGGTCAAAAAAGGCCTTGCAATTAAGAAAAAGGCAGAAAAGATAAAAAAGATCATCACATAGAAGATGCCCTCTCTAATACATCCATCATTTCCTTATGAATCCTTCCATTCGATGCCAAAATAGATGGAGACTCCAGGTAATAATCTTTCCCCTGCATATCTGTTACAATCCCACCTGCCTCCTCTACAAGTAGCCATCCTGCTGCGATATCCCAGGGATTTAATTTGAGTTCCCAGAATCCATCAAACCGCCCTGCTGCAACATACGCAAGGTCCAGCGCTGCTGAGCCTGCCCTGCGGATAGCCTGTGCCTTGAGGATCATTTCATTAAAGTAATTCAGATTATTATGGCTGTCTTCCCGAATATCATACGGGAATCCCGTAGCCAAAAGGCCTTCGATTACTCTGTTCGTATTTGAAACATGTATTGCCCTGTCATTCAAAAAGGCCCCCTTCCCTTTTTCCGCAACAAACATTTCATCGAGCATAGGATCGTAAATAATGCCTACAATCAAAGTATCCAGGTTTTTAAGTGCAACAGAAACACAAAAAAAAGGGTACCCATGGGCATAATTGGTGGTTCCATCCAGGGGATCGATAATCCATCTGAAATCAGATCCTCTATNTGNTATNGGTAAATTCCTCNGNCAGGATNTCATGATCGGGAAACAGGCTCGTTATTTTAGAAGTAATTATCCCTTCAGAGATTTTATCTGCCTCTGTTACCAGATTTATCTCTCCCTTATAATCTATCGTATGTACTGAATTAAGCTTATTCTTGAGAAATATCCCTGCTTCTCGGGATATTTTTACTGCACACTCTTTGAAATCGTTCATTCTTTTTTATTCTTTTATAGGATTATCCGAATGTGAGAAAGGTAATCATCAAAATGTAGTAACTATAATAATATACTTTAAATATATTAAATAACCGCTTATTTTTATATGTAATAAAAATAATAGCTAAAATGCATATCCCATAGATAAAACACCAAATATCTGCTCGCTTGTGATCTCTTGGTCAATGGTTGTAAGCCATGCCCCATTTAAGAACTGTTTTTGGCTCCCCTCCGTCTCTATATACGTATAATCAAGCTGAAGGGTTAAAAACCAATTGCTTCTGAAGTTATACCGCCCTTTCACGGCAAACAAGAAAGCATCACCATCGCAGTCNCCTTCTGAAACCTTGGCCCGTAACACATGGACATCCAAATCTTTTACCGTAACAATTGGGGAGTAACCAAGACCCGCTTCAAGGCTCCATTTTTTGTTAAATGCATACTGTGTTCCGATTTCAAAATACGGGATGCTATAGGTAACTTCGTATGTTAAATCGACACTGCCGGTTCCTGTGTAATCATATCCTGGCAGGCGAGAGGGAGACCATTGCCGGTTAAGCTTACATTCATAATCAAAGCTCTGGTAAATATACCCAACCCCTGCAATAAGTGACCAGTGTGGCCTTTCAAAAAAACGGTAGGAAACATCTATATCCAGTATTAATGCATCAAGGTATGCATCGCTTTGGGAATATACATCTAACTGAGATGGATTCGTTGAGGTCAACCAGTCAGAGTCTTTCATTTCCCCAGCATTACTTGTGTAATTTTTTTTAGCCCCGACACTTGCTTTCCATTTTTTTGCAAACTCCTTGCTTTCTTCAACAGAAAGCATCCATATATCTAGGGGAAACTTTAATTCGCTTATTGGAAAATGGAAGGTACCACTCCCAGACGGGTTGACATGCTTACCCCCAATCCGATAGGTAGTATCCCCGCTCAATCCAACAATACCGGCCTTGATATACGTATTAGATCCATGCGAAGAAGGCGGCGATTCATGGATCGTAATAGGCTGGAAGACTTCTTTTTTAGTCTCATCAGCAAAAAGATACGGGGTGAGGCAAAACGTAATAATAACAGGAAAAATCAGTCTTTTTATCATAGTCCTGCCCTTTTATAGGCTTGTTTACGCTAGCTTTCCAATGGAAAGGCCCCACCTCTCAAACAGAGAAGCAAGGCTTCATTGACAGGGTACCTTCTAATGAGTGATATGACAGCCCAACACACCGGAAACGGTGTTGGTCAGTGCGGTGTCCACCTCTATGGTGCCGGTGGTAAACTTTTCGGCGGTCTTTTTCTCCTTTAGCTCCGCGTGCCTGTATGATCCAGGTAACCGCCACATCAGGGAGCACCTTACCGGTATTGATCACCATGTTACCATGGTGGGCCAGTGCAAGGATGACCTGTTTCAAAAACTTTATTGTTGTCGTCCTCATGTCGTCAAATCGTGCCCAAAAACCCGGTTCAGATTTACGCACCTCGCTTAATTGAACAATGCTGTGCTCTGCAAACACCCTTTTCATCGTGCTCTTGTCCACAAAATGGTAGCCAAGGGCCTCTGCAACCTTCTCTCCGATATAGCTGCCCTCACTTTAGATTTCTCTGGGTATGGTTATCACTGGCATTGATTCCACCCCCATGTTTTTTTCGAGATAATGCCTTAAATTTCAAAAAATATCAAGGTTTTTCACGTACCACGGTATATCATCTACGAGCCTACCTCTTCACGTGTATCCCGTAATTCACAGTGGGGGTGAATATTTTTGATATGGTGTAACATTTTAGCTCTTTGAGATTACTTGGTGCGTCTAGGAGTTCTCACACGCTTCAAGATTCGGCATTGCCAGGCACCGAGCAGGAGCCCTCTGTATTCTTCATAAAACGCGTTTGAGAGGATTCAGGGGACACAAGTCCACGCCGTATGATACGCGTTATGATAGGGCTGAGCGTGCGCCGAGTTGACATCCATCTGGATATGAGGACGGTTATTATATACCCCAAAATGAAACCGGCAATGCTTACGAGCGCGACAACACTCGTTTTACTCATGGCCACTCTCGTGCTTAGCTCATCACCCAGAAAAGCCCCTGAAATCAGGCCTACTACTGGTATCAAATAGAGAATTGCAGCACTTTTCATTATTGTCCCTGAGCTGAGGTGTATGGAGACCAGATCACCCACTCCTGCCCCAGCCCTGTTTATAGCATTGACAGTCATCTCGGAATTGCATCCAAACGAGACACGGCATGAACTGCAATGAGAACATGCATCATTTCTATCTGTTTCAACCCGTGCCCATCCATTCTCGGTAATGCCGGTGACCAAACCCTTTTCTTGTGCCATGATTCACTCCTTTACAAACCTACACTTCCTGTATGGTGCGATACATATCAACAATCAGTTGTCAATGCATTTTTTGAATCGATGAATCCTCACTGCGCGATACCATTTTCAAATACTCAAAAAAGAACACAAAGCCTTACAATCAAGGGGGCGACACATCGTTCACCCCCATGATGTTTGTTATCTCCAGCAGCTTCCTGGACCATAGCCCATACCTGATCCGTAGCCTCCCTTATGGTGGCGCCCCAATCCATACCTTTGCCTGGATCGCAACTCAGGAATAATTGTGCGTGCCTCCAGGGTATAGGCAAGCCTCTTCTCATCCATCTTTGCTCGAAGCTCACTGAGGCCTTTCTGAAGCGTTTTTGCCTTTTCAGGATCAGGATCAACGCTATTGAGAAGTGCATGCAGCTCATGTGACAAATCCATAATCTCATTTCGTAACGGTTCGGTTTCACTGTAAAATTTTCGGTCAAGCTCTTTGAGTCTGCTTCGCTGCTCCCCTGTCATGTTTCCGTATCCTCTCCCATACTGCCCACAATACCCTGAATCTGCCCCCCAGGGTCCCATTTGCGGGCCTCTTGCAAAACCAGGACCGTGTGCCAACAGTGGCACAGCGAGAGCTGATACGAGCAGTACACTACCTAATAGTACGAACAATCTTTTCATATTTCTTCCTCCATTAAATGTGATTTTTAGGTTTGCTTATAATTGACCAACCCATTTCATGCTACCACACTGTGGTATCACCTACGTTAAAACATAAGGCTTTCGTTTTTTTTGTCAAGTTTTTAGAGAATTCTTTACATTCACCACATTGTGGTATAAGTATAAAAAAATGGAGGTATATGTTCATGGATAAAGAGGAGTTTTCTTTGATTCGGCGACAACTAGGAAAAACACAAAGCCACACAGCAGAACTGCTCGGTACCTCCCTTAAAGCCATACAGAGCTTTGAGCAGGGATGGAGAAATATTCCAGTGCATATTGAGCGACAGATGCTCTTTCTTTTTACTATGAAGTCAAATCGAGAGAGGAAGCAAAAGCCCTGTTGGATTATAAAAAAATGCCCCATGAAAATCAGAAAAACATGTCCTGCGTTGGAATTTCACAGTGGACACCTCTGCTGGTTTATTAATGGAACAATATGCCATGGCCACGTACAAGAAAGCTGGCGTAAGAAAATGGAATCGTGCCGAAAATGCCAGGTTTTTCGATCTATTTTTCCTGCTTTGAATAATTTACCGTGAAGGAAATCATCTTTTTTTTCATCTCTTTTTCTCATATTTCTTCCCTATAAACTATGAGCTATCAGCTATCAGCTTAAACCTATAAGCTCACATTAGCTCCACTCTTCCTATCAATGCATTTTTTTAAAAAAAAATAAAAAAAATCTATTCATATACTTGCATTCTAATTAATAATGATTACTATTAGCACAAAGATTGATGGCAAGTGAGAAAGGAGGTGTCAAATATGACAAGAATGCTACAATTAGTACCGAGAAGGCGAAGGTTTCTGCCGATAGTTCCAGACATAGATATTTTTGACCGATTCTTTGATTTTGAGCTTCCTACCCTTTTTGGAGGAGAGGAGCTGGTAATTCCTCATTTTGACATAGCTGAAACAGAAAAAGAATATGTCATTAGTGGCGAGATTCCTGGAATTGACGTCAAAGATCTCAATATCACCCTTACTGATGGTATCATTACCATTAAAGGGGAAAAGAAAAAGGAAACTGAAGACAAGGAAGAGAATTACCATCGGATTGAACGACATTACGGTTCATTCGAGCGAAGCTTTCGAGTTCCTGATAAAGTCAAAACGGATAAATTAGATGCAAATTACAAAGATGGTATTTTGAAACTCACGCTCCCCAAGGCTGAAATCAGTGAAGTCAAAAAAATAGAAGTCAAGGAAAAGAAGGCAGGAAAAAAGAAGATAAAAACCAAAAAGGCGTAATAGCCTTTCTCTCACTGGGCATTGTTCAAAGGCGTGACAGCTGATGACAATGCCCTTTTTTTATGGCTATTTTTTTAAATATCTTACTAAAAAGGGGGTACCTCGCTTTATGTTCACGTTTGAAGGCTCTTTTTTTCTCCACTACCTTTTCAATTGACCACTTTTATAAATTATCCTATACTCCCCTCAACCGCGGTGAGCAACGCTGTCTGCTCTGATATATTCCCTGTGCCAGGGCTCTATCTCGGCAGAACGTGGCTATTTTTAGCATCCTCATCTCAAAAGCGGACTTTATAACCCATATCCGTTATAAAAATGTGAGATGGGAAACGTCTCAGGGTACATACAGAGAAAATGCATTACGCGGGAGAATCGGTAATTCAGTATAAGCATACACAATTGCTACAACACTAACACAGAAAAAAGGAGTCACTATGTATCAATACAAGCGCCTTTTGGTTGGAGTTTCATTTGTTAACCAGGACGGAGCCTCTCTTCGCTATGCCGGCCTCATCAGCAGACTGGCAAAATCCGAAAAGATCACCTTTCTCCACGTTGTGAGCACAGCAGATATTCCGGATGAACTCCGCACTGAGTATCCGGATCTTTTTCAGCCAGTTGATGAGTATGCGCGGCACGAAATGGAAGCCCTTGTCAATAAATACTTTGATGGTCACCCGGAAACCCAGATCGAGTATGAGGTCGTGGAAGGCTCACCCTTGATAGAGTTTTTGCGCCGGGCGAAAGAGCATGAAATCGATTTGATCATCATGCGCAAGCGAAAGATACCCTCTGCGAGCGGGACCCTTTTTGAAAAACTTGCCCGAAAGGCACCCTGCTCTGTGCTCTTTGTCCCAGAGGGAACCACAACATGGTTTACCAACATCCTTGTCCCCGTGGATTTTTCGGAAAACTCAGTGGACGCAATGGAGGCGGCAGTTGCGCTCGCCAATGTTTCTGAAGGGATAGAGCAAATAACCTGTCTTTATGTATATAGCGTTCCTATGGGATACTACAAGACGGGTAAGAGCTATGATCAGTTTGCCGAGATTATGAAAAGGCATGCTGAGAAAAGCTATGCTGAATTTATTAATAAAATAGATTTAAAGGGCCTCATCGCAGTTCCCCTTTTCCACCTCGAGAAAAAGGCATCCAAGGGCATTGAAGATGTTATTACTACGCGTGAACGATGCCTGGTAGTTATCGGTGCACGGGGAAGAAGGGCTGCTGCCGGTGTGCTGCTTGGAAGCGTGGCAGAACACCTGATCCATACGACAACATCTCCCCTGCTTGCCGTAAAGAAGAAGGGAGAAGGAATGAGTATTCTGGATGCACTGCTCAAGCTTTAGACAGAATTAATATGTGGGAGGATTCAACAGGGCAGTTTTTATCACACCACAAACAAGGATGGGCTTTTTTGAATAAAAGCCCATCCTTGTTAGTAAAATACTGGTTGTGAAAAAGATGATAACAATTCGTGAAGAGCAGCACCAGGATATATATGCAATTCGTGAGGTAAACATACAGGCCTTCGGTCAAAATCAGGAGGCCGACCTCGTGGATAAAATTCGCCGAAGCTGCAATGACCTGATCTCCCTGGTGGCCCTTATCCATAATACAATCGTTGGCCATATTTTTTTCAGCCCTGTAACAATCGAGAGCAAAGCAAAAAAAACAATCCGGGGAATGGGGCTCGCCCCAATGGCAGTGCTGCCTGCCTACCAGAGACAGGAAGTCGGCGCTGAACTTGTTCGAGACGGCATTGCGCGAGTAAGCAAGAAAGGCTTTCCATTCATCATTGTGCTCGGCCATGCTTCCTACTACCCGAGATTTGGCTTTGAGCCTGCCTCTCATTACAGAATTCGATGCGAGTGGAAGGTACCGGATAGTGCCTTTATGATATTGCTACTTGACGAATCTCAGATGTGTGAGAGTGCAGGCCTTGCTCGATACCTGCCAGAATTCGCTGAAG
>JGI10211J14876_10000928_pt1 | contig 12762 bp, 26 predicted proteins | sample Etolagsediment_FD_14876 | JGI IMG/M metagenome (IMG submission 14876)
ATTGCTCATCCTTAACAACTTTAGATGTTAGCGGATGGGATACAAGCAGCGTTACGAATATGGAATTTATGTTCCATATTTGCTCAAACTTAAAAGCAGACCTATCAGGACTTGATATTGCATCTGTAACTAATTTCTCAAACTTTGCATTAAGCACACAAATAAACGAAGAAGACGGTTTAGGTAATCAAACAACCACTAACTACGATAACACCCTAATAAGCTGGGCTGCACAAACACCTGTAAGCGGATTAAATGTTCACTTCGGTACTGCTCAATATTCGTTAGGTGGTGCTGCTGAAACTGCAAGAACAACACTTGTTACTACTTACTTATGGACTATTACCGATGGAGGAGGGATATAATTTAAAAACTAAGATATGAAAATCACAAAACCACAACAGTTAACCTACTTCATCGCAAGAGATGATGAGCAGTATCAAGTTAAAGCATACGGAATGGTAGATACAAATCAAGAGATGGTTACACCGCATCCGATAGTAGACCAGTACACCGATGAAGCGGAGTGGTTAGCAAAGTTAGCAGAAGAAGGAATTACAATAGAGGAGAATGTCGAATAGTTTTGCACTCGTTCCGTCAGGTTACAAGTCAGGTAAGGTGTATTCCTTCATTGGAGGAGATATGACCTTTACCCGTGCTTCGACTGCGACACGAGTAAATAAAGACGGTTTAATCGAATATGTCGCTTCGGGAGTACCAAGGGTAGAGAAAGCTAATTATCTGCCGTTAGAACCCGCGAGAACAAACCAATTTCAAAGGTCAGAAGATTTTAGCAATGCGTATTGGAGTAAGACGAATATAACTATAGATGCAGATGCAGAAATTGCTCCTGATGGTCGACAGACTGCTGATGGGATTCGAGAAACAACTACAAGTGGAGAGCATCGTATTAGTCGTTCTTATTCGTTTGCTGGTGGTGATACTTACTATACGTTTTCTGTGTTTGCAAAATATGGGGGTAGACCATTAAATCTATTTAGTTCTACAAGTTCACGCTTTGAGGTTAACGCAACATTTGATTTAGAAGCTGGTACGGTAAGTGTAGTTACAGGTACTGCGAGTATTGAAGCATTTCCTAATGGGTGGTATAGGTGTTCTGTTACGGGTGTTAGTGCAACTTCGGGTACTTCAACGGTTTACTACCGACACAGAAACGAATCCAACAATACCACTTACGCAGGTGATGTAGCTAAATACACCCTGTTATGGGGAGCGCAGTTGGAATCAGGTAATCACAATTCTTCTTACATTCCTACTTTTAGTTCGACTACGACACGAGTAGCGGAAACTTGCGTAGGAGGTTCAGGAGATTTTAACGATACAGAAGGGGTTTTATTTGCCGAAATTCAAGCGATAGGTGATGCACCTGATAGCAATGCTTATATTTCTCTTAGCGACAATTCCGCATCTAATATGTTGCTGATACGTTACACAGCGGACGGTTTGCTCCAGATTCACAACAACGGGACCAGTACATCTACACGTGTGTATGGTGAAGACTTTGATTTAACCGACAATTTAAAAATAGCGGTTCAATATGGCACGCAAACCGAGGATTACAAAGTATTTATTAATGGTGTTGAGAAAACGGTCTTTGGAACATTTACTGCATCTGCAATGAGTGGACTTGACACTTTAGATTTAGCTTACCCCACAGATACATTTCCATTTCTTGGTAAGGTAAGACAAGTATTGGTTTATAACCAAGCAATGACTGATGCGCAACTAATAGAACTTACCCGATGAACATATTTAAAAAATACGAGTTCGATTCTCAAGAAGTAGCAGAGCAGCGCATAGAAGCTTTGGGAGATACTCCGCATTGCGTGGTTAAGTTAGGTTACCTATGGATTGAAGAACCAACATTCGATGAAGAAGGTAACGAACTAACCAACGGAGTACAAAGCGATAAGTATAGTGTTGATGTACTTTGGGATGCGAGTATTCTAAATGTAACAGATGATGTTGTGGAGTACCCTTACGGATGGAAAACTAAAGAAATAGCATACGATGAATCTTGGGTAAGTCCTAATGGAGCGCACTCATTTTTAGGTTGGAATTTTAATTAAACACAATGACACTTGACAATAAAATATCTTTCGTTTCGGGAGCAGCAGTAAGTACCGTTACAGCAGTTAACCAGTATCAAGGAGTAACATTCGATGCTATCCTTTCAATGGCTATCCTTGGTGCGGTAGGTGGGTTCTTTGGTTTAGCGGGTAAGCAACTATTCTATTTCATAAAATCAAAATTCAAATGAAATATTTCACATTTAGCGAGTTCGATTCTCCTTTAGAGAAGGGTAGCGGAGAACGTATGCAACTAAAGTTCTTGGAGAAGCTGGATAAAGCGCGTGAGATAGCTAATATTCCATTTAAAATCACAAGTGGATACAGAGTACCAGCGGATATAGAACGTCTCGCAAAACGTGGCTATAAGGTTTCCAAGAACTCATCTCACTTAAAGGGGTGCGCTGCGGATATATCAATCTTGGATTCGAACTCAAGATACATCATATTAGATGCACTTTTAAAAGCTGGATTCAACAGGATAGGAATAGCGAATACTTTCATTCACGTGGATAGCGATTTGGATAAACCACAGAATGTCATTTGGACGTACTGATAAAATACTAACCCTTAAATTTAATACAATGAGTAAATTAACTGAAGCTTTAAAATCTTGGAAGACTACCGTGTTAGGTTTTGTTCCGATTATCCTTTCTTTATTAATAATGTTAGGAGTGATTTCCGTAGAGGACCAAGCGGTAGTAACGGAAAGCGTTAATCAAGTATTCGATAACGCATCTGGAGGTGTAGACAATGTACTTGCTTTAATTTCAGCGGTTGTTGGTCTTATTGGTGTGTTTTCAAAGGACGGAGATAAGTAGTATATTTGTCCAATATTTTAAAGAAGGTTCGTGGGGTGATAGCTACGAGCCTTTTTTTTGTACCTTTAAGTTATGAAGAAACCGACAAAGACTGCGCTACTAAAAAAGTTAGACAAAGTATTTAGTGAATACATCCGTAGACGACACGGAGAAATAGCAGAGTGCGTTACTTGTGGGAAGCGAGCGCATTGGAAGGAGATGCAAGCTGGACACTTTATGAGTAGACGACACCGAGCGACCAGATGGCACGAAGACAACGTACAGGTGCAATGTATCAAGTGTAATATGTTCGGTCAAGGGGAACAGTTTAAATTCGGTAAATGGTTGGGGGATGAGAAAGCAGAAGAACTTATTTCGCTAAGCAAACAAATAGTAAGGATAAGCGATTACGAGATGCAAGAAATGATATCTAAGTATTCCGAGTTAAATAAGAAATAGCTATCTTTACCGGGTCGTTTCAACTATTTTTGTTTTACTAAGGGAGTCTTCGGACTCCTTTTTTTTTGCTTTTATTTTTTTTATCAAAATATTTTTATATCTTTGGTGAAACAAAAACAGAAAACGATATGACAACTTTAACAAACGCACAGAAAGCATACCACTACGCAAATCAAATATTTAGTATGAATGTTAAACGTGTAGGTAATAAGATTTACATCAGGGTATGGAGTGAAAGTTACACCAAGACATCTACTGAAATTGAGGTATCTAAATCTCAAATTAATGAATGGGCTAATCTTTACGATGAGACATTTGATGATTTTCACAAAGATTATCATATTATGTTTTTTGAAAAAACATCGAGAAATGGTCAACCACGAAAAGGAAACACGATAGCTTACGAAACATCAATCTAAACCAAAGAGCAAATAAAAACCCCCTACGGGGGGTTCTTTTTTAAACAAAAACGAAATGAAAGTATCAAACGACGAAAGCACAGTAGACTATCTTAAAGCAAGGGTGGTTGCATTGGAGAAGCGTAACGAAATGCTTCAGAACGAATTAAATGCTATGATTCGCACTATCTCTTCATTCTGCGAGTCGATGTCACAGCGGTAAGCGTTACACCGCAATATGTAGCGCAATAAATCTAATATTATGAGAGAAAACAGAATGACAACCGAAATGTCGAATCCGGCTACTAAGTTTCTAAGCTGGAAGAGTGAACACCAAAAGTTCAGTTACTACGACAAGACCACTGGGCAGAATGTATTTCTGGAAATGCCAGTAAAGTTTTTAGCCTTGGCACGTTTTAAGACTGTTAAAGGATGGAATCAGAAACGTGAAGGTGCTATTATCGCCAACGAGGTTAAAAGCCTAAAGGATGAGTTTGTAGTTAACTTTTACAAAAAAGGCGACCGACAAGAAATCGCAAGAGGTGCTTGGGCAGACATCAAAGAAACCGTAGAGATGTGGAACGGCAGATACACCGAAAGCGTTTATGCGATGTTACCGGATGGGGAACTTGTTAATCTTCAGTTGCAAGGCGCTTCTTTATCTACTTGGTTTGAGTTTCAGAAGAACCAGACACACCGATTCTTTAACGAGTTTGTTCACGTTGAAGGTTACAAAGAAGGCAAAACTGGAGCAGTTACTTTTACCTACCCAGTGTTTGGGTTTGGTGGTAAACTAAAAAGCGAACAAGAAAAGTTAGCTGAAGCAGCAGACGAATTATTATCACGCTACGAGGCTTCTTATTTCAAAAGTGAGCCTACTAAACGAGATAGAATAGCAGCAAGCATTTCAATGCTTAATGATGCAGTAGAAGAAAGTGATAGGCAACCTACTCCACCACCGAGTTCGGATAAGGAGTATTTTGATTACGACCCTGATAGTTTAGGATTTTAATTTATCTTTGCTTCAAATTACTGCCAGTGATTTACGAACTTAATTTGCCGTCTCATACACGAAATGCCTTCTGGCGGTGGCTATCGTGGTGAGGCGGCTTTATTTTTTATAATCTTATGGAAAATCAAATTTTATTACTTAGTGGGCTTTCTACTATTGTATGTGAACTTACTAATGAACAAGCTGGAGAATTGTTTAAATGCATTTTAGCTAAAGCGGAGGATGTTGAGTTAGATATCGAAGACCAAGCTGTAAAAATAGCGTTTAACGCAATTGAATTACTTATGGAGCAGATATAAAAATGTATATTTGCTTTAAATTGTCACCATAATGTTAAAAAACTTTAAATACCCACCAATTCTTGAGATGCCATTGTGGTGACGGCTATCAAGATTGGTGGGTTTCTTATTATGTCTGGATTCGTTAAAATATTTAGAAGCTTAAAAGAGTGGGAGTGGTACGATGACCATAACGCTACGCGTTTGCTGGTTCATCTACTGTTGTCTGTAAATTATGAGGATAAGAAATGGAAAGGAGTTGATATTCCTAAAGGTTCTATGGTGCTTTCTTGGGATACACTTGCTAAGGATGTTGGACTAACACCTATGCAATGTCGTACTGCAATAGGTAAATTAGAAAGTAGCCGAGAAGTAACAAGGAAGGTAACAAACAAATATCAGCTTGTAACCCTTGTAAAATGGGATAAATTTCAGATTTCTAACGTATGCATAACAAACAACCTAACAGACGAACAACAGACAAATAACAGACAAATAACAACAACTAAAGAATATAAAGAAATAAAGAATAATAATATTAGCAACGAATCTCAAATTCTTTTGCTTTACGATAGGTTTTTAAAGGAGATTGAAAATGGAGGTCATCAGATAGTTTTGGAACGAATTAAGATGCAGCTTAAATTAGAATCCTTAAAAAGCTTATCAAACCAATTCAATACGCACCTACTTGCTGAGAATATATTACACCCATCTACGCAGAAATTTTTAGCTCATTTTAAAAATTGGTTAAATTCAATGAATGCTAAGGGACGATTAGAAGAGTATAAAACGATTAGAAAAGGTTCATTATGATAGAGAAGTTAGAAGTAGAGTCGGTTAATATGTTAAATGTCTTTAGAGATACGTTTCTAAAGCTAAATGAGAAACTACCTTACCCACCGGTAGCGTTGTCAATAGGTACTTACCATTTTCGCAATGAACTATTTCCGATTCAGTTTGGAACGTATGGAAACTTTAGCTGCATAGTAGGAGCATCTAAGTCTAAGAAGACATTTTTAAAATCAGCATTAATAGCGTGCTACATTGGGGGTAATGCTCAGAACTATTTTAGCGAAATACGTGGTCACGAAACGGAAGGTAAATATGTATTAGACATAGATACCGAGCAGTCAAAGTTTGATTCGCAACGCGTATCCCAAAGAGTGGTCGATATGGTAGGTGCAAATTATGCACATTACAAATCTTTCTATCTTAGAGAGCAACCAGCAAGCGTTCGGTTGGAATTTCTTGAATATTTGCTAATGGATGCATACAAGGGTAAAGTAGGTTTAGTAGCTTTGGATGGTGCAGCGGACCTGATGGATGATGTTAACGATTTAAAGGAATCAAATAGAGTGGTTCAAAAGCTTATGAAGCTAACATCTGAAAGCAATGCTCATATCATTACAATCATTCACCGTAACCACGGAACTGACAAACCCACCGGACATTTAGGGTCAGCTATTTTAAAGAAAGCAGAAACCGTAGCATTTGTAGAAATAGATGAAGATAACAACGTTCAAGTCAAAGCGAAGTACACAAGGTCGTTTCCATTTGATGGATTTAAGTTTAACATAAACGAAAACGGACTTCCATACGAGGTTCATAGAACATTTTAAGATGACAGTAGATAAAGCATTAAACCATTTAGCTAAGAAGATAGGAACTAACCAGTATTCGACCGCATTCGACAAGGAGTGCATAAATACGCTAATAGACTACTTTACCGAAACAAATAAAACCCCAACACAAAATTCGTACTACAAGCTATACCTGTGGACGTTAAACTACTTCATAAACCTATACGACAAGAGCGAAGAGAAGTCGCAGGTACGGGTTCATAAAATCTTAGAACTACCGGTTCAATTCCACATAGACCAGCTTACTTCAAGTTTAAACGCAAAGCAGCTATACGAAGACTTGGCTATTGAAGAAGATGGTAACGACCTTCCTAAACACTCTCAGGAGCGATTAGAAGCGTTTTTTAACTCAAGACTATGGACAAGAGAGGAAGTAATAGAAAACACGCTTAAATCGGCTAATTTAGCTTTACTGCGTTATGATAACTGATTTTGAAAGATTACAGGTAGTTTGGGATTGGAGAAATAACCAAGAAAATAGCGACAAGAACATTGCGAAGCGGTTAAATATGCATCAAAGTAAAGTGTTCCGAATCCTTGAGCAGCATCTAAACGGTAAGCATCGGGTTGAGTGGGTAGAGATAGAAAGTAAAATGAACGAAAAAAAAGACTAAATTTGTTGCATACGTCAAAAAAATGGATATAGAAGTTGGAATATTCGATGGTTTAGCGGTGGGATACTATCACCAAGAGAACTACGACATTTTGAAGCTTCAGCATTTTGACGAGTACGGTTTAATCTTTCTGCTATTTTATATTAAATTCATCAAGTGGCATTGAAATTCGTATTTGCTAAACACCACGAATGGGTAGAGATGGTTAAGCGGTTTGGTTGCAACCAAGAGACCGCAGAGGACATTGTCCAAGATATGTATGTTAAGATTCATTTAAAGGTTGAGCAAGGTACGGACATTATGTTTTCTAAATCCGAAGTGAATTACTACTATATCTTCAAGACGCTAAACAACCTATTCTTGGATTTGAAAAGAAAAGAGAAAAGGTATCACCTGGAGTGCATAGAGGACCATCAAATAGAGATTGACGAGCAAATCGACTACGAGCAGATATACGAGAAGGTAGAAGAGGAATTAGATAAGTTTCATTGGTACGACCAAATGGTGTACGGAATCATTCAGAACGGTCAAAGCATTAGCGCATTGCACAGGAAGTCGAAGATTAGCTATTATTCACTTTACAATACTTACCGGAAGGTTAAATCACACCTATTAAAACAGATAAAATGAAACTTGGAGACACATTGGAAGTTATTTTCCGTTATACTGGTATCAAATGGCTCACAAAGAAAATAGTCATTGACCTTTTGGGTTACGAATCTTGCGGATGCGAGGACAGAAAGAAAGCGTTAAACGAAATTAAAATCTCAAGAAAATGACAAAGGCACAGTATACAGAGTGGACAAAGTTTCGAGAAAGCAAGAAATCCACTATTACACAAAAAGAATTTGAACTCGTGTGCCAGTTGCACGCAAGTTTATTTAACCATCAGTATTATAAGCCTTGTACCTGCCGACCTAAAGAAATTAACCAATGGATAAGCGACATTAACAAGATTTACAATGCGCTTGTTGTAAGCAAGTAACATGATACAACCTAAAAAATTATCATCGAATTACCACCGCTTTGATATTCCGATGGAATCAAATTCCGAGAAGTGGATGTTCACTTGTTCTGACGTACACTTTGACAATCCAAAATGCAACCGAGAACTTTTTTTCAAGCATATGGATAGAGCGTTAGAACTTGATGCGATGATTACTATCACGGGTGATTTCTTCTGTTTGATGCAAGGAGCTTATGACCCGCGTAAAAGCAAGAGCAGCATTCTACCAGAACACAACGAAGACAACTATCTTGACCTTGTGATTAATGATGCAGCCAACAGGATGATTCCATATGCTAAGAACATCATTTTAATTTCACGTGGCAATCACGAAACAAGCGTAAGTAAGAGGAATGAAACGGATGTGATGGAACGCTTTGTAGAACGGCTAAACCTTCTCGCAGATAGCAACATTCAAATAGGAAATTACTTAGGATACTACACACTTAATTTCTCCTACACAAAAGGCGGAGATAGCAAACCTATCAATGTGGCTTACTCTCACGGACATTGGGGAGGTATCGTTACAAAAGGAGCGTTAAGCGTGATGAGGTATAGTGCGATGTTTCCCGATGCTGACATAATTTTTTCAGGACACACTCACGATTCTTATATTATGACCCAACCGAGGTATCGAATACGCAATCAAGCGTATAAGGTTCAAATAGAAAAGCAATGGCACGTGAAGACGGGAACGTACAAGGAAGAATTTGCCGAGGGTAGAGGATGGGCTTCAGAACGAATAGGTGTGCCTAAACACTTAGGCGGAGCATTTACAAGATTTGACTACAAGAAAAATATTCCAATAACCTTTGAAATTACACTGACACACTAACATTCTGTTACATTGAAAAGAATATTGATTTTAGCGTTGCTACTGACATCCTGCGGTAAAAAGACCTACAGGTTAGAATCTAAAGTAATTGATTCGGTCTACGTGCGTACAGAGCAAATCAAATCACCACTCTTGACGGATGTTATGGTTATACCTGAAATATGTAAAGATTCAATAGCTATCGAGTTTAAAAGAATTTACGTACGTGATACCGATACAATTATAATTCAAGTCAAGGACAACCAACTAACATTCGACATCAAAGCGAAAGAACGCATTATAAGCGATTTAAGACACGAAATCATAAAAAAGGATAGAGAACTCAAGGAAAAGAAAATCATTGAAAAAATAGCTTGGAAACCAATCCTCATCTTATCAGCTATTATTCTTTTGTTTTTAATCTTCCCGACCATTCCATCTATTATTAAAAGGATAATATAAAAAGTTTTTTATATCTTTGCACAAAACAAAAAGATATGAAACTACTAAACGGCACGAAAACAGACAAAGACGAGCTGATTCAAAGAATGGGAGACGACTCCTTCTACTATGGAGAACTAAACCGATTAGCTTTATCATCATCATCAATCAAGCTACTTTTAGATTCTCCTAAGACCTACCACTACGTTACCAAATACGGGAATGCGGAAACGGATGCGCTTAGAAGTGGCTGGCTATTTCACGCAGCGATATTAGAACCTGAGGTATTTAACGCTCAAAACTTTGTGAATGTACAGTCAAAGAACACGAAGCTTTACAAAGAAGCGAAGGAGGAGTTAGGAAAGGTGTTTACGATTAAAGAGAAGGAAGAAGCAGAGCGTATGGCTGATGCGTTCTTAAAGAATCAGAAAGCGGTTAGTTTGATAGCTAACTGCCAATTCGAAGTCCCCACTATTGGAGAGGTGATAGGGTATCCATTCAGGGGTAAAGCTGATGTCTTGGGAGAAAATAAAATTGTAGATATAAAAACCACGTCAGATATTAAATCCTTTCCGTACAGTGCTAAGAAATACGGCTACGATGTACAAGCGTTCATTTATTGCGAACTCTTTGGTATAGCACCTGAGAATTTCACCTTTTTAGTTATAGATAAAGGTTCATTAGACATAGGGGTATTTAATATTTCGATGGAGTTTTATCTTGAGGGTGGACGTAAGACTGAACTTGGAATCGAGCGATACAAAGCATTCTTTGAAGACGAAGGAGATTTAGACCAATATTACATAGAAGACACTTTATGAAGGAAGCAGAGTACTTGAGTAAGCAAATCAATCGCATAACTGGGATTGATATGTTTCAAAAGAATAGGAGGAGAGAAGTGATTGAAGCACGAGCGTTGTTTAATTTTATGCTTTACCAGAACTTTAGCTATTCACTTACACGTATAGCAGCATTCTATCATTCAAAAGGAATGAAGAAGAGTTACGACCACGCCGTGATTTATTATTCTTTGAATAACTTTCCGACATATTTAAAATTCAGCCATCATTTAGTTGGGTGGATGCATCAGTTAGAGAAAGCTAATGGTCAAGACTTCACGGGGGAGTACTACCTTCAAAATTTGGATGAGAAAAATATGTCAGATATTTACCGGTTAGCTAAAATCAAGTATGAAAAACAAGAAGCAGAGCGGATGGAACAAGTTCGTAGAGAATTGGTTTAGTTTGATTTTATGGACAACAATAGTAATAGTAGCATACGTTTACTTCATAAAGAGAGGTTAATTGAACTATTGATGAAACGCATCTATTCGAGACGGGAATACGCAGAGAAGTTAGCAAATGAAATATTAGAGATATGCAAGGAAAACGACAAGACCAAGTAGAAAGCGCAGCAAAGTTTGCGTTCATTTCGTTTATCATTTCAGCGATAGCGATTGTAATAGCTTTAATCTAATGTACAGATACAACGCTGAACTGATTCGGGTAATAGATGGGGACACGATAGAGGCTAACGTGGACCTAGGATTTTACACTTGGAAACGAGTAACCATAAGACTGTACGGAATCGACACTCCTGAAACGAGAACAAAAGACTTAGAAGAGAAGAAGAAAGGAATAGCAGCTAAAGAGCGATTACAAGACCTTTTAAGCGACAATAAATTTGTATTAGTATCTCAAGGTGTTGATAAGTACGGAAGGTGCTTAGGAGACGTAATAATAAGCACAGGAGAGAATGCTAACCTTATCCTTCTTTATGAAGGACACGCAACGGAGTATAAGTGATAGATTTATAAAAGGAAACAAAACTATGATAAAACGAATATTAAACAACTAAAACTTAATAGAATGACAGAAAATGAATTAAAAGGGCTTGGTTTTGAACTGACTCAACAGTATGAACACGACCAATATCATACCAACAGATATGTTAAAGGCGTTTTAGAAGTAGAATTTACCTACGAAGGAGATAAGTTACTTACTTGCGATTTGACTATTTCAGATTTGAATTGTAAGTCCGTTACACTTGACGAAATAAAAACCCTTACACCGATACTTGGAGAATGGCACGAGTAGGATTATTACCTACAACATGGGATAAACAAGAATCAAATAACCATAATGACGCAAGAGAATATTATGGATAAACTAAGGGTATAACCTGACAAAGACATAAACAAAGTAAGGATAAAGACTTACTAAATTAAAAAGTAAACTAATTAGATGACAGATGAACAAACAGATTAAATTGAATTGTCCAATGTGTGACAAAGAATTTATTACATCAAGAAGAGATAAAATTTGGTGTGATAAAAAATGCAGCGACAAATTTAGAAACGTAAAGAAATTAATTGAAATAAACAAATCAAAACAAAAAAGGATTGATAATGATGCTTTTTATTATGATTTTGATTTAAATAAATTTTTCTTAAAATCATTTATGCCAAATAAAGCAACATAGGAGTAAAAGCATATAAAATCAATTAATATTAACACATTATATCTAAAAGCATATGAAAAGTTCATTAACCAAGATACTTGACATTTTCAAGCCTACTTCAAATGGTGGGATACCTTACGATAGCTTATCTGATAGCTTTAAGAAACGTATTGATAGCATAGAAAATGAATGTAGTGAAATGAACGAAGCGATAGTGGGGTAACACTATAAATAACCACTAATTACAATTTAGTGGCAAAAAATAGTAAATGAATTTAGTGAAATGAACGAAGCGTTAAATACACATATGAATTTAAAAGTTGGTTGGTTCGAATCCGATTAGAGGATTTATAATTTATATATTGTGGGGAGGTGTAGTGGTTGCATTCTGGGTTCATGAGCCAGAGGTAGTAGGTTCGATTCCTACCCCTGCAACAAAAAAATAAAAAATAAAAGCAGTATGAAAACAACGGAATTAAAAGAAATAATGCAGCCTAATGAGGGAAATATTCAAGGACACGGAATAGTTGAATTTTACACACCTGAGCAAGTTGTTGAAATATTGAAGCGTGTCGTTTTAATGGCATACAATGAAAATAAGGACTGATCGCAAAAATATCGCCTACAACACGGGATAAACAAGAATCAAAAATTAAACTTAAATAAATAAAAAATGAAAAAAGCAATTGTACTAATGGTAGCACTTGGATTCGGGTGCGCAAAAGAAGAAGGTAACTGTAAGCAATCCGT
>JGI10211J14876_10000931_pt1 | contig 12733 bp, 9 predicted proteins | sample Etolagsediment_FD_14876 | JGI IMG/M metagenome (IMG submission 14876)
AGTCGGTCTGGACGAGCCAGTCATCGCCCTGGACACCAAAGGCCAGGCAATAGTTTTCAAGGATATCCACGTCCTTTCTTTGAACAGGAGCAAGGCCGGTCTTAAGATATGTGAAAACGTCGCTTGACGAAAAGCCGTTGGTTACTGCCTGCAGGGCTGAGGTGATGAGTTCGATAACAGGGTGCGTTGAAAGTGATTTTGGCCTGTCAATAAAGAACGGCATGTTATAATCGTTAAATGCCGCCTCTATGTAGTGCTGATAGGAGGATATGTCCGAGGCAATCACCCCGATATCGCGAAAACGATAGTCGCGACCTCTGACAAGTTTTATTATTTGCCTTGCAACATACTCGACCTCAGCTCGTCTGTTAGCAGCCGCTGTAATATGAATATTATCTTTTGCCTTTATGGTTGGTTCAGTAACGTGGTTGAAGAGGTTTTGCTCAACATGCGCAAGGGGCTGGGAAGCCGAAAATCGCAGAGGCCGGTTGAGGATAACCGGCTCAGTTAAGTTCAATTTGCATTTTTTGACAATTTCGACCAGATCAGCGAAAGTGCGCTCGGTCGGGCTAAACAAACTTGTTGAATCGAGTCCGGCAGCGTCAGGATTTTGCACATCAATAGTGGTCGGGTCGAGGCACAGGGCAATGTGAGACTCTGCTGCCACCCTGAGGATTTCGACCAGCAGTCTAAGCTGTTGAATGGTGAAGCCGGCAAAGCCATCGACCCAGAGCTTTGCGCCGTCGAGGAAATCCGCCTGGGGGACTTTTTCAAGAGCGTCTGAGAGTTGAATATCCGGATTGACGAATTTGCCGCCGATAAATTTCAGGTACTGCTCGAACACAAGCGCGATATCGGCGAATTTAAGGGCAGTAAGATTATGCGTTTCGGTTTTTTGCAGGGCCTGGGCCAATTGCTGAACGTCACAATCGGTGTGGGCGCACCGGTGCATCTCGACGATAGTTTCGGCCAATTTTGTTGCCAGGCCTGGTGTCTGGGCAGCCTGGCTGAAGACGGTTAGCTCGTCCCGGTTGGCTCTAAGGATTCTGTGGATTATCATTTCCCGGCCGATTTGGGAGATTTCAGGTTTGGCGGTATGTTTGCCGACCAGTAAGAAGGTCAGCCGTTCAAACGAAAGCACGCGTAGTCGGCTGTAACCGGTGATTTTTTTGTTGGCCAAGATCGCCCGCTGGGCCTGATAGGTGGCCTGGGCCGGGACAAGCAGGATAAGGTTGTCGGTGGGATTACCGTCGGTAAGTTCGCGAATAATCGACCTGATGCAAAAACTCGTTTTGCCGGTACCGCTTCTGCCAAGAATAAACTGCACTGACATAACAAAATCCCGATAATATACTCCATTTACCATAAGAACATTTACCACAGGTCGGCGATTTATTCAATTGATAACCTGTTTTGGGCGATAATTGTGATAGTTGCAGCGTCGGGCTTGATAAGTAGATGTCGAAAGAGGTATAATCAGGCAGAATTGATTATTGTTTATTGATTATTTGGGAGATAGGACGAAACTTTAAGAAGGAGAAGATTTATGAGAGAAAAGAAAAATGTGTTAAAATGGGCGGTAGCTATCTTGTTTGTGTGCGTTGCTGTCATTTGGCTGAGCTCCCGGACGGATGCGGGCGAGAAGACTTACGAGTACGAGATTCGTCCGGAGGTCCCCGTTGGCTACACGAGCGATACGATCCGCATAATAGATGCCTACGAGCGATTGATGGACCGATATATGTCTCTGGTAGAGAGTAACCTGAGTAATATGACAACCGATATAAGCAGCGTTCGTAAGAAGGTCAATTCCATCGATAGAAAGATTGATAATCTGGGTACGAGACTCACACGGATCGAAAAGGCTCTGAATATCCGACAGCCCAAACCGGCAGCAAAGAAGGATCGTGCGAAAGTTAAAACCACTGCGGCGAAGAAGTCCAGGGAAACAGAATGATGCCACGCAGGGCTTAGAGATATATGAGTTGCGGTTTTGGCTATTCGGTCACTTCCGGACAGGCCATTATATACTCTCGTAGCCGGTCCATATCGGTAATGGCAACAGCAACCTTGTCATCAGCAGCACCGTAATATGCGTACAGTTTATTTGTTTCCTCCATAACCACTGCCCCGGCAACAAATATGACGTCATTAACGTCGCCGACGCGTTCATAACGCTCCCTGGGCCCGAGCACCCATTCCTCTCCTCTTCGCAGAACGCGCCAGGGCTCTTCAAGGTCAAGAAGGGCCATTCCGATTCTGTAAATCTCGCTGGCGGTGGTTTTGCGGACGCCGTGGTACATGAGCAGCCAGCCTTCGGGCAGCTCAACAGGTTGACATGCCAGGCCTATTCTGGCGCCATCCCAGTACGCTGTTCTGGTCCTGAGCAGGACTCTATGGTCGCCCCAGTGTTTCAAATCCGGCGACAGGCTGAGCCATATATGCGCCTCACCCCGGACAATCGGCCGATGAATCAGGGCAAAGCGGCCATTGAAGCGCCGCGGAAACAAACATGCATCCTTATCTTCCGGCGGCAACAGCCCGCCCAGACGTGCAAACGCCCGAAAGTTTTTGGTAATCGCCAAAGAAACAATAGGGCCGCCCTCGCTGAACGACACGTACGTAATCGCATATTGCTTCTGCTCTTCGAGCCAGACTATTCGCGGGTCTTCGAGACCCCATTTTTCCTCCTTGGTGCTCTGGTCCGCCTTCATGGTGGGCTTGTCGTCGATGACCCAGTTTGTCAGGCCATCCTTACTGCGGGCACAAGTCAGATGCGAAAATCCACAAAGCTCCTCAACGCGGTTGAGCAGCAGCACCCCGCCGTCGATTCTGACAGCAGCGGGATTAAAAACCGAGTTAATCGGATAGGGCCAATTTTCCGGGGTCAGAATCGGATTGCCTTCATACCGCTTAAAGAGTGTTGAGGCTAAAATTTCACGGGCTAAAGAACCCATTTAACAATCCCTTAGTCTAAAGTTGGGCTGATTTTTCGGACATTTACCACTTACCTAATTCGGCAAACCGGGCAAATTTCTACAGAGTAATTTATCTTTATTTGAAATATCAACTATAAAAAGCATGTGCCGTGTTTCTGTGAATCGTTCCTTATTATTATCGGGCGATTCGATTTGGGGGCCCGGCTTTATTACGTTACTACCAGCTGCGTTTCGTACAGGTTTTGGTACAACGGACAGGTGCGGGTCAGCTCGTCGTGGTTGCCCTGCGCCACTATATGTCCGTCTTCCATCACGACTATAGTATCAGCCGACATCACGGTGCTGAATCTGTGAGCGATTACAAAGCAGGTTCTGCCCTCCATCAGTTCGGATAATGCCTCGTGAATTTTTGCCTCACTGTCGGCGTCGACCTGGCTCATCGCCTCGTCGAAAATCAGTATGGCCGGATTTTTCAGGATGGCCCTTGCAATAACAATCCGCTGAAGCTGGCCGCCACTGAACCCGGAGCCGTGTTCGCCGATAAGGGTATCATATCCTTTCGGGAGTGGTTCAACAAATTCGTGCACAAATGAACGCTTGGCCGCGGCAACAATTTCGTCTATTGTGGCGCCGGTTTTGCCGTAGCCGATATTGGCCGCTATTGTGTCATTAAAGGTTACCACGTTTTGCGTTACCATGCTGACCTGGTCGCGCAAGCTCTTCAAAGTACAGTGGCGGATATCCCGTCCGTCAATCAGAATCCGGCCGCTGTCAACATTGTAGAATCTGGGAATGAGATTCATGAGGGTTGTTTTTCCCGAGCCGTTAGGTCCGACGACGGCAACGGTCCGGCCGGCTGGAACTGTCAAGTTGATTTGCTTTAATGCGGGCTTGTCGCCTTTGGGATAGGTGAAAACAACATCCCGGAATTCGATTTTCTCTCTGAGCGGAGGCAACTCTGTGGCATCGGGTTCCTCGGACTCGACCGGCTCATCTACGACAGTAAATACGCGTTCTGAGGCGGCATTTGCCTGCTGTATCTTATTCCAGACATCACTGACCTTGCGAATGGATTCTGCCGTAGTGCCCAAGAGGACAAGAAGAGTGAAAAATGAACTTGGCTGCATATTGATACTGGCGCTGAATATCCAATGGGCGCCGACTAAAAGCGCCGCCGAGCCTGCCACCATGCCGAGCACTTCCATTATCGGCCCGGTGGCGGCCTCGACCTTGGCGACCCGAAGTACCTGTCTTAGAAATCTGCGGTTGAGCCCCGCATAGGCCAATATCTCATGTTTTTGGCGGTTATAGACCTTTACCACGCGCAGTGCTTTCATTACTCCCTGCAATTTGCCGAGCATAAGAGCGCTACTGATAAGGGAGCGTCTTGTGGCCCTTTTAATCTTCTTGCCGAGCGAACCAAGCAGCCAGACGGTCACAGGAGCACAACCTAAGAATATCAGTGTGAGCTTCCAGCTTATCAGGGCGGCACAGGTCAGGGTGAGGAGCGCTTTTAACGGTTCTCGAAGCGTTTTGCCTAAAAGGACCTTCACTCCCTTTCCAATTGTGGCTATGTCGCCCAACAATCGGCTGATAGTATCGCTTGTGCCCTCGGTGGAGAAAAAGCCCACCGGCATCTCCATCACGTGTGCAAAGGCGCCCTCGCGCAACCTGGCGGTGGCGACCTGAACGACCTTTTCAGCCATGTAGGTTTGATAGAACCTTGCGATGCAACGAGCGGTCGTAACGGCCGCCATCAGTAGGATTATGAATACGACGGCGCGTTTTCTGTTGGCCTTGGCCTCGTCGCGAGGCATAAAGCTGATTGCCCGCTGGGCCAAATCAGCGGCGCCTATCCTGACGTTATCAATGGTGGACGGTTCAGTTCTGGCCAGATTTAGCTGTATGATTTTATCTTCGGTGACGCCCTGTTGATTATCCCGGCGCAGGCGCAACGTTATCATGCCTTCGGTTGGAGCAGTGGCAAGTGTTTCAAACAATCTTGCAGAAGACACTTTGGGTTCATCTTCGTAAGATAAGTCGGTTCCTGCAGCAACGATTTTGTCACCTTGCTTAAGTCCGGCGGCCTGGGCGGTGCTGTCTTGTTCGATATCAGTGATGAGCAGATAGCAGGCAATGTCGGCGCCACCTTCGGTAAAGGCCGCCATATCAGGCACATAGAAATCCATGCCGTATCTCCAGTGGCAGGGCTTTCTGTCCACCCAGCCGTGCAGTCCCTCCTCGCCCATCATCACCTTCAGCAGGGGCATAATCGTCATGAAGCTTAGCGAGAAGAGAATCGCTATCAGTACGGCGGTTACGATGATGACCGCCAGTCGAGGCCACTGCGGCCAGACGTATTTGAATATTCGCCTAAATGATTTCATTGAATCTGTCCGGTTTTCTGTCAGTTACAATCGGCAGACAATACCATACTAACGACCCCCGGTCAAGCATAAACAGCGGGGCCTGTGATTGGCAATTTATGGTGTGCGAATTGGGGTTACCTGGCGGCGATTTTTATTTGCGGGTTCGATGAGAATGGCCTAAACTGTTGGCCGAATTAGAGTGGGCTTTCTTTGCACCGGTCAGTACTTGAACCGGCAAAGGCAGAAAGACGTATACCTATCGAGGTTTATTACATTAAAATGGGGCCGTTATGCGAAAGCAGAGAACGCAAATTGTGATACTAACAATGGTTATCTTCGTCTGCGGATTTGCAACTGTCGCAGCCTCAGCCGACGGTGGGGTGGTTGAGATAGTAAGATACGAGGATGAATTTTCGACGGTGCGTGTTGAGCCGGCTCGAATGGGAGAAAAAACAGGGGTGGTGGTGGTCTTCGAGGGCACAAAGGACATGCACTATTATGCAAAGAAGGAAACCGCCGCCGGTGGATATAATCTTAAAGTGGGCGCTAAGGCCCAAGAAGGCGTCACTTTTGGTGATGCGGTCTTTCCAAAGTGGGGGACTTTTTTCGACACGGCGCAGGGAAAAAATGTGGAGGTGTATGCCGGGAATTTTACGATTTTCATTCCTATAGAAGTGAATATTTTAAGCTATCCTTTTGATGCTGAGGTGACGGTAGAGGGGATAGCCTGCACGAGTAAGATTTGTCTGGCGCCTTTTGAACAAAAGATTCAAACAAGGATTGATTACAGCCAAATTGACTCGTGGCGAGAGATTAGGTTTGCTACGGCCGGCGGGGAAGATACTGGCAGCGTAAAACCGGCGGTGTCGTATTCGGCGCCTATCGCATTTCTGTTGGCTCTGGTTGCGGGATTGCTGCTTAACGTGATGCCCTGTGTCTGGCCGGTCATTCCGATTATCGTAATGCGGATATGGAACCAGGCAGGTGAAAGTAAAAGCCGAAGTATCGCTCTGGGTCTGGCTTTCTGCAGCGGAATACTTCTTTTCTTCGCATCAATATCTGTCTTGAATATTGTGCTTATCCTGGGTTTCGATACCGTCTTTCAGTGGGGCGACCTTTTACGCAATCAGGTATTTCTGGCGACTATGACGTTATTGATGGTTGTATTGGGACTTTTTATGTTCGGCGTTTTCTCCATTGGGATTCCAGCTTCTGTTACGAGCAAGGCCAGCGGTGGCAGCGGTTATGCCGGCTCTGTCGGCATGGGCTTTTTAGCGGCACTTTTAGCTACGCCGTGCAGCTTTGCTATTCTGGCGGCGGCGGTGGCATGGGCACAGACCCAGACGCTGCCGGTGGCTACGTTTACCCTGATGCTGATTGGCGTTGGTATGGCGGTGCCTTATTTGGTTTTGACTTCGGTGCCGGGGCTGCTTAATCGGTTGCCGAAGCCCGGCGGCTGGATGGAACGCATCAAGGAGGGATTGGGATTCTTGCTGCTTTTGGTGGCGGTCAAACTGTTGAGCGCATTGCCGGGCGAGTGGCGGATAAGCGTGCTGTATTACGTCGTGATACTTTCCTTTTGCGTGTGGATGTGGGGTGGCTGGGTGAGTTACTCGACCGCCAGGGGCCGCAAATGGCTGGTCAGAATCGTCGCTTTGGCAATAGCTGTTGGCGCGGGGTGGGCAATCCTTCCTGCCCATGCCGAGAAGCCAATTGATTGGCGGGATTATGACGCTGACGAAATTGCAAGGGCGGTCGATGAGCGCAGGCCCGTACTGATTAAATTCACTGCCGATTGGTGCACCTCGTGCAGCGTTGTCGAGAGGTTTGTGTATATGCGAAAAGACGTTGGCGAGCTTATCAAGCAAAAGGGGGTATTGGCGTTTAAGGCTGATACCACGTTAGCTGAAAATGTTGCGACTGTTGACCTTGCCAATGTATATAAGGAGCCGGGAGTACCGGTTAGTATCTTGCTTCTGCCGGACGGCGGACAGAAAAAGCTTCGCGGCCTTATCGGTAAGGACGATTTGAAAAAGATTCTTAATAATCTGCCGGACGTGGGCAAGTAAATGGCGAAGCGGGCAAAAATCAAGGTTGATAAGGCTGAAGCTGCCGGGCGTGTACAAAGGATTTTTCCCAAGCTTAAGAAACTTTATCCCGAGGCCAAGACGGCCCTTGCCCATGCGAACCCGCTCCAGTTGTTGATAGCGACTATCTTGTCGGCCCAATGTACTGATAAGCGGGTGAATATGGTTACCAGGAATTTGTTCAAAAAGTACAAGAGCGCCGCCGACTGGGCAAATGCCCGGCTGGAGGCAATTGAGGCGGACATTCGGCCAACGGGGTTTTATCGGAACAAGGCGGCGAATATTAAAAAGAGCTGTCAAATCATAGAAGACAAATTCAACGGCAGGGTGCCGGATAATATGGATGATTTGCTCACGCTTGCCGGTGTTGGCCGAAAAACCGCCAATGTCCTGTTGGGTAACGTCTTTAATACGCCCGGGATTACCTGCGATACGCACGTGATTCGGCTCAGCCGGCGATTAGGGCTCTCCGCCAATAAAGATGCAGTCAAGCTCGAATTTGATTTGATGAAGATTGTGCCGAGGCGAAAATGGGGCGGCTGGACGGTGTTCAGCCATTTGCTAATCTTCCACGGCAGGGGAGTGTGCAAGGCTCGCCGGCCTGATTGTGCGAATTGTGCTATAATGGGTGACTGTCCCTCAGCGAATAATCCGCGATTGTGGTGAATTTTGGGCTGATTTTTCCAGCCGTTTAGGCCGATATAGTGTTAATTCTCGTAAAACTAACTGAGAGGTAACGTATGAGCGAAATTGATGTACCAGCTGAAGAGACCTGGCGTATATTCAGGATAATGGCCGAGTTTGTCGAGGGTTTTGAGGAGCTTTCGTCCGTGGGGCCGGCTGTGTCCATATTCGGCTCGTCCCGGATTGGCCCCGACAACAAATATTACAAGCTCGCCGAGAAAACCGCCGGCGAAATCGCAAAGGCGGGATTTGCAGTGATAACGGGCGGCGGCGGCGGAACCATGGAAGCTGCCAACAAGGGGGCAAGGGAAGCCGGTGGAAGGAGCATCGGGTTGAACATCGAGCTGCCCATGGAGCAGATACCTAACGAGTATCAGAATCTTTCGCTGCACTTCCGATATTTTTTCTGCCGCAAGGTCATGTTCCTCAAATACGCCAACGGTTTTGTGGTTATGCCCGGAGGATTCGGCACGATGGATGAATTTTTCGAATCGCTCGTGCTGATACAAACGCTCAAGCAGGCCCATTTCCCGGTTATACTTATGGGAAGCGAGTACTGGCAGGGGTTGGTCGACTGGATAAAGGATACGATGCTGCGTAAGAACAGCTACATATCCGGCGAGGATTTGGATGTCTTTTCAGTGGTGGACGACCCAGCCGAAGTAGCGAAGATTATACTCGACTTCGAGAAGACCAACGGTCGCAGAGGCCTAAAACAACCCCATGGCATAAAAAGACCCATCTATCATCATTAGCTGAGTGCTTATAGTTCGCAGCCGGCAAGAACAGCCATGCCGATTATTTTCCCGCGGCTCCAATTTTTGGCTACAAATTCCGCCGTGCAGATTCCATGGCCTCGTTGAAGTGTTTTAGCAGGTAATCCTTGGCTGGGCCGCCGAGATGGTCCCAGGGCAGAATCTCTTCTGCGGGGAAGCTTTTTTGTGCGGCAGTTTCGGGATTGACGCCGTGCTTTTCAAACGCCTTTAGCCAAATGTCATAATCGAAACACTCATCCCATAAATCAAACTTAGCGCCTAATCGCCAGGCGGTTTCGATGACATCGGCCATTCGTTTGTCGGCCCTTGCCATGGCGGCTTCCAATACGCTGCGTTCGATGTTATGAAATTTGAATTGTAAGAAGTTTGCGTTTAATTCGCGCTTGCGCTGCAATATTATACTTTTTGCCTGCTCGAAGTATGCTCTATCCTTTTGACCCAGCCATTGAAACGGTGTGTGCGGCTTGGGGACGAGCCAGCTTATTGTGACGTTTACCTTTGCCGTTTTGTTGTCAATCTTCTTTCTCAGCCGGGCGATTTTGAAAGAAATGTCCACGATTTGCTCTATATCCTCGTTGGTTTCGCCCGGCAGGCCCACAATAAAGTACAACTTAACTTTTTGAAATCCGGCCTCATAAGCTGCTTGGACGGCGGCAAAAAGGTCTGCATCTGTTATCGGCTTATTGATAATCCGGCGCAATCTTTCATTAGCTGCTTCAACAGCGATTGTCAGGCCGCTCTTCCTGACCGAGGTTACCAGCTTAGGCAGTAACTGTAAATGATCGCCGACGCGCAGGCTCGGCAGGGAGACCCCAACATGGAGCGGCTCGAAATATTCCCGCAATCGAACGATCAAATCCTCAAGATTGGGATAATCAGCCGTGGACAGACTCAACAGACCGACCGTGTCAAAGCCGCTGGCTTCGTAGCTTCTCTTTGCGATGTCTATGATTTTGTCTATGCTGCGGTATCGAATCGGTCTTCTGCAAAATGTGGCCTGGCAGAAGCGGCACCTGCCCGGACAGCCACGCATAACCTCAACGGTAACTCGCTCATGTACCGTTTTGGTAAATGGTACTATCGGTTCGGTCGGGGCCGGGGCGTTTTCGAAGTCGGAAACGACAGCGTTTTCAAAGCGCATGGCCAGGCCTGGCAGATTTGTTTTGAACGATTTAATCTTTGCGCCGTCATACTCGAAGCTGTAAAGCGACGGTACATACACGAAGCTGAATCTCCTGGCGACTTCAAGTAACAACTGCCGCTTGGTTGCGCCTGCGACTCTTTGGGTTCTAATCAACTCGACCAGTTGTACAACAGCTTCTTCGCCCTCACCGAGGATGAACATATCGACTAATTGAGCTATCGGCTCGCCGCAGTTTGATACCTGTCCGCCTGCGATTATTAACGGGTCGTTTTCGCTTCGTTGTTCTGTTCTGACCGGTATGCCGGCCAAATCCAGCATGTTGAGCATGTTGGTATAGCAAAGTTCGTTGGTCAGGCTAAAGCCGACGATGTCAAAATCCGCGACCGCGGCCTTGGATTCGAGGGTAAAGAGCCCCAATCGCTCATTGCGCATAATTTCTTCGGCATCGACCCACGGTGTGAAAACTCGCTCGGCGGCGACATGATCCAATTGATTCAACACGTGGTAGATAATTGCAAAGCCCGTATGGCTCATGCCGATTTCATACACATCCGGGAAGCACAAGGCCACTTTGATATCGCAGTTGGTAAGGTTCTTTTTGATTTGGTTTATCTCCCCGCCGATGTATCTTGATGGCCTGCGAACAAAGGGCAGAAACTTCTGCTCGACCTGATCTTTTAATATTCTCACTTGCTTTGTTTGCATATCGCCATTATACAACGCCACAGAGGTTTATTGAATACAATCTGTGAGTTAGTTAGAATTAGTTGACTATGACCGATGGAAAAACAAAACCACTGACTAAGAAATACCTGAGTTTAGTGCTTATCATTGTTGCCGTTGCTATTGGAGTCTGTGGCGTTCGTGTTTGGTTCGGCCCGCAGTGGCAAAGTGTCGACGGCGGCTACCGTGAGGTAATGGGCACGTTCGCTCACATTGTGGCCGTGGCGATAGACGACAAAACGGCCAAGGCCTGTATAGAAGCCGGGTTTAATCAGCTTAGACGCGTTGACGAACTGATGAGCGATTACAAGTCCGACTCTCAGGTTTCCATGGTAAATCGCGATGCTTTCGCCAAGGCGGTGGTTGTTGACGACGATTTGTTTGAGGTCTTATCGATCGCTGCTGAATACAGCAAAGAAAGTAACGGTGCATTTGACGTAACGGTCGGGCCGGTCGTTGACCTCTGGCGAAAGGCCGAAGATACGGGGTGGATGCCGACAGAAGATGAGCTTGCACTGGCACGTTCGAAAGTCGGCTGCCAAAAACTTATACTTGATGAGGAAGCCAAAACCGTGAGCTTTGCGGTCGAAGGGATGCGGCTTGATTTGGGTGGCATCGCCAAGGGTTACGCAATCGATTTAGCTGTTGAAGCAATGCAAAAGGCAGGCGCTGTGGGCGGCCTTATAGATGTGGGTGGAGATATTCGCTGTTTTGGGACACCGCCCAATTCAAAGGAAAGCTGGCTGGTTGGTCTGCAGGACCCTACTGTTGACGACCAACTGCTGCTCGTGTTGAAGCTGCGCGATATGGCAGTCGCCACGAGCGGCGATTATCAGCGTTTTACTGAAATTGACGGCAAAAGGTACAGCCATATCATAAATCCGCAGGCAGGCTCATCAGCGGATGAACTATCCAGTGTAAGCATAGTCGCGAGAACCGCTACGGCCGCTGACGCCTTAGCGACGGCGGTCAGTGTTATGAGCCTGGCGGAAGGATTGGAACTGATTGGCTCATTAGATGAAACGGAGGCGATTTTGATCCCTGCCGGCAAGGGCGCCGACCTTATCCATACCGAAGGCATACGCCAATATATTGACACTTCTGGGCCGGTGCCCGTTTATTCAACGGCTTCAAAAGTAGCGGGACAGAGCAAATCCTAAAGAAGGAAAGTAGGGTGCGATGTATCGCACCAATTCCGAGAGGATAAGGTTGTGGTGCGAAATATCGCACCCTACGTGGTTATGCAGTTGAAAGGGTGCTAAGAATCGCTAAATGAAAGGTGGGGTGCGATGAATCGCACCAGTTTTGGGAGAACAGAAACATGCCGGATTATAAACGATGGTTTCGTGCCGGTGGGACATATTTCTTTACCGTCATGACATACAACCGACGAAAGCTATTTCGTGCCGCTGGTGCCCGAACATCTCTACATCGGGCCATTTCTGAAGTCCAGACCTCACATCCTTTTGAAATTTTGGGTGTTGTTCTTTTGCCTGATCATTGTCACTGTATATGGAAGATGCCGGCCGATGACAACAACTTTTCCGTGAGATGGCAAATGATAAAAAGGAGATTCACGAAATTATGGCTTAGCTGTGGCGGACAGGACGTACCGGTGTCGGCATCGAGAACCAAGAGGGGGAGCGCGGGATTTGGCAAAGGCGGTTCTGGGAACACCTGATTCGAGATCAGCAGGATTTTGCCCGACATATGGATTACATCCACTACAATCCGGTAAAACACGGATATGTGAGATGTCCCCATCAATGGAAGCATTCGAGTTTTCATCGTTGGATTAAAGAGGGAGTTTACAAATCTGATTGGCTTTGCCAATGCCGGGAAAATCTTGAACCCCCTGATTTTGAGGACATTTGTCATACTGTAGGGGAATGAATTGATATAATTAGGGTGTAACTTGCCGAGCGCGCTATTGTAACGTCCTATAAACACTGTACTTATGAAACATTAGTCTTGATAAAAGAGGTCTCCAAAGGTAAAACATTAAAAAATA
>JGI10211J14876_10000934_pt1 | contig 12704 bp, 11 predicted proteins | sample Etolagsediment_FD_14876 | JGI IMG/M metagenome (IMG submission 14876)
AATAACATCAAACCATTACATCTCCAATATTGTTTATTATTATATCTTTAAGTAATAATATCGTTATATTAAAAATTGTGAATTTTGCGATTTTTCTCTACAGCACCTTCACCTGATCCTAAATATTGGACTACGAAAAAAAAATAATATATGGTCACGAACCTAATAATATCACCAAAAAATATTATAACACATTCATTTCATAATTTCTTTCTTATCTTTATCTGACAAAAGATTCTTCTCAAATAAATCCCAAATATCGTGTTTTTTATTACGAGGCCAATAAAAGTTACCAACATGACCAAAACCTCCCCCTTTCTTAGGTGTTCCTCCAATTTTACCCAATATTTCTGCAAGTTTTGGTATATTTATTTTTGTTTGTTTATGGTCATCTATTATACTTATTTTATAAATATTATTAGAATGTTCCCATCCCCAAAGCATTGCAAAATCTATTTTTCCTTGTAAATTAGTATTAATTTGTCTACCAACACGTTTATACAAAACTGGATCGAGAAAATTAAGAACTCCTGCTTTAAATCCTTGAACATTTTTAACAACTGCGTTCTTTGCAATTTGCTCTTTCGCATTTTCAAGAGCTTCGTTCATATAATTTCCAATAATTGTCCAAACTGCTGTATTTCCACTTTCAATAATATTCCAAATGTCATTCAAAGGCTCACCACTACTCCATTTATTTTTTGAGATAAATGGACTTCTTGTATATCTAAATGTTAATGCTGATGTAAAAAAATTTGAGTATGAAAGTCCCTTCAATTGTTTTTTAGAATCACCCAAATCAACTAATTTAACAGGATCTGGAACTTTCTTGGATGGATAAAATATTTTCCAAACAAGCGCACAACTACCATGTCCACCATTTGAAGAAACAACTTTTACATTATCTGGAACTGTTTTAGGAGGAAAATGGTTATCAATGCCATAAACTTTATTACAAATTTTACCTAATTCTTTATAAATATAATCATTATATTGTAAATCAACAATTAAAATATTTTTTCCAGTAAGTTCTTTCTGTTTTTTAAGAAGAATATTACCTTTACCTTCACCAATACCTATTAAATTGATTTCTGCCTTATTCGACTTTTCATTTATGTAATTGTATGCAATGGATGCGGAAAATGCACCATCATTATTATTTGGGTTAAAAACAATTACACTTATTGTTTTCCTTTCTGATATTGGAATAGAGAAATCACCAATTTCTTTTTTCAATGTGGAATAGTATTCATCTTCATTATTATATGTATATGATTTTCTATTTTGATGTAATTTAATATTTTTTACACAATCTTTAATTATACCATTAAAATTAGTTTTATTCATATACTATTATAAAGATTTAAGATTGGGAATATCATATTTATCAAATAATTTTTTTGTAGTTATCTTTTTTGTAGATATCTTTTTGTTTTCATAATAATAAATATATGGATCATTAATATATTTTTCAGGTATCTTTTGTAAAATAATATTATCAAGAAATAAATAATAATTTTTATTAATATCAACAGCATATGGATATGATACTGCTGAATTACCTATAGGTGAAATAAATTTTATTATATTTGTTATGGATTTGAATTGAAATAAATTTCTACCAACAAAAATATATTTATCTTTTTGAATATTAAATAAAAAACTATTACCATCAACTTTTTTACCTCCATGGGGACATTTACCTATAAATACTTTGTTATATTTGAAATGCTATACAAGTTCATTAAAATTATATATAAGTTTAAATTTAGCCATGTCAGATAATTTTTTATTTAATGAACTTTGTGGTAAATAATTCAAAATTTTATTTTTGTCATTTTTATATATATAAACATCTACCTTTGACATATATATCAAAAATGCTGATCCTCCGTTGAAAAGTGTTAAATATTTTTTATAGCCTTTGTGTCGATCAGTTATCTTATTAAAAAATTCTTTTATTTTTGATACAATTTTTCTTAATTCATAATCATAATCAAGTATATAAGGTGGGAAATTATTATATTTAACATCTTTTAATTTTGGTGACCATAAATTTAAGTATTTATCTCCAGTTAATTTGAAAAATTCATTATGAGTTAATGCATAATAATTCCAGTTTTGTATAATTTTTTCTAAACGTTTTGCGCCATCTTTGTTATTTTTAATTTTACGCTTACCAACTTTGAGTTGATAATGTGGTGAATTTGGAAAAGTAAAAGAAGGTTTTAATAATTTTATTCCATGAAATAAAAAATAAAAATCAGACATATTATATAATGAAAAGATATAAAAAAGATAATTTTAATTTTTATCTTTATAATTATGATGAATTAATAAAAAAAAATATTCTGGAAGACCTAATAAAATTATTAAGAAAAAAATATAAAAATATAAATGTGAGTAATCTACAACCTATTTATAAAAATCATAAAAATCACGAATATATTAAAGATGAATATGTAGTTATAATAAAAAATAAAAAGTTGGTGGGATTTTTATTTGGTAGTATTGATATGGATTTTTTAGTAAGAAGATATGTGTTGAATATTAAAACACAAAAAGATTATTTAATTATTTTTTCAAAACTTTTGGAAATTTATAAGTATATTCAGATAAAAGTTGAATTGAAAAATAAAAATATGTTGACTTCATTGAAAAAAATGGATTTTCGTAAATGGGATTATGCTTTTTCTAAAAATGGACATTCTATTTGGTTATTTAGTTGGGAAGATCCAAGTCTAGAATAAATTCAAATAAAAATTTATTGATTAAGATTTAATTTTTTGTTTTTAATCATTTCCATTAAAATTAAAGTAATAAATTTTCCAAATTTAATATAAGAACCTTCCAACATTTTTTCTTTATTTAAAAATGCAATTTTGAGTTTTGTTGTATCTTTTAATATTTTATTATAATTTAATTTAATATTTCTATAATTAATTCCAGTAAAAAATATTTTATTATTTTTTGTAATTAATATATCATTTAATAAATCTTCGTAGTAAGTTCCAAAACTAATTTTATTTTTGTTTAAAATTTTTATAACATCAATTATTTTTTCATAAAGTTTTTCTTTTTTTATTTTATTTAATTTTTTTAAATATTCACCCAATGGTTTACCATCAATATATTCATAAATGTATTTAATATCTGTTATTTTATTATTTTTTTGTAAAATAATAATTTCAATTATTTTTGGCATAATCTTTCCAAATTTATTTGTCTTAAATCTATATTTTATTTCTTCGATAAAGTAACATGATAGATCAATACCATTCTTTTTATCATGTTTATTAATTCGTTCAGATTTACACACAAATTTTTTACCATTTTTTTCCACAATTTGTGTTTTGTAGTGATATGAATATTTGTGAGAAATAGTTTTTTTAATCGTATAATCAAAAGTTAACGATAATTTACATATTTTTTTTAAATTATTGATTACCAAATTATTGAATAAAATATTAATTTTCTTTGGGAAATCTGTTTTTTCTATTTGTTTGATTAATTTATTTATCTTATTAATATTTTTTTTAGAAATATTATAATAAAATAATTCTTCATTTATGTATAATTCATCAAGATATTTACAAATATTCTTTTTCTTAGCTAACTTTTGAAAAAAAACTTCAGTTTGTAAATTAAAAATTTTTAAGAAATCCTTTTCATTTTTTAACGCAACATCAATTGATATATTTTGATTGCTCATAATATATCAAACATTAAAAAAAAAATATAAATATTACTTCCCAAAATTTTTCGTTTCCTCATAATTTTTTCCAAGAATTTCCTTACTTTTATAAAGAACATCATTTATATCTTTATTGAATTTCTTGGGACTTTCATATTCAAGTTTATCCAATACACTAGATAAAATTGCATTGTTAAGATGTTTATTATTGGTGATACAATCATTGATATCATCTATAGTTGCAATTTTTATCTTTTCAAAAATAACTTCTTTCAAGGCTTTTTCCCATTTTTTCTTGAAAACATATAATTGACCTCCATACATGTGTTTAACAAAAAGATTTTTGTTTTCAGGAGTTTGTACATGCTTCATGATGATATAATTCATGAATAGATCATTAATATTGAACATATTTGTTTTTTGAATTAGTTTTATAAGTTTATCTTGATCAACTTTTTCTTCTCCAAAATTGTTTATATTGACATTATAATTATTGGTATTATTTGTGTTGTTAACATTAACTGTACCACTATTGTTACCTATACTTGCACCATTATTGTTATTCATATTTGTAGTACTATTATTGTTTATAATTTGTGATTTTTTGACACAACAGTTTGAAAGTAAATGTTTATTTAGACATGATACACGCGAAAATTTATGTCCACATAAAGAACATTTTATATCATTTATATAATGCGGGTTTATTGAAATATAATCTTTCATTTGATCCGTATTTATATTATGTATTTTTATTAAATGTTCTATTAAATTACGTTTATTTTTATAAGTATTATCACATAATTCACACTTAAACTTATTTTCTTTTTGACAAACACCACGTTCAATATGGTAGTTATAATTTTTTTTGTGATTAAATATTTTTCCACAGTTTTCGCATTCGAACATTTTATATTTAATATATTATATTATTCTTAAATTAATTTACCAAAAAATCACACATTTTACCAAAAAGTAACACAATTTACCAATATATTGTTAAAAAATGAAGATCACAATATATTTTTTATAGGTAGATTATTGATATGGAATAATACAATATTTGATTTACCAAAAAATCACACATTGATTTCAAAAATATATTTCAGGACACAAAACTTTTATTTTTGAAAATTTCAAAAAAAATTTTTTTTTCCGAAAAAAAATTAATAAGTTTTTACAATTTTAAAATATATTTTCAAAATTAATGTGTTACTTTTTGGTAAGTAATTTTTAATCATTATTTTACAACAATAAATAATGTTAAATAATTAAAATATTTAACACAATTTTTAATCATTAGATTGATAAGATCTGCCACTTTTTGGTAAATCTATTTCATATCATTTTTGAGTTTATACAATTCCTGTTTGAGTTCAATCAATTCTTGTTTCAATGCCACAACATCATCATTCATACCACCTCCAGATATATGACACCCAACTAACACACATTTATTCGGATTTTTCTTATCATAAAGAATAAATTTTGTATCATCATTGACATTATTATCTTTATCTATTCTTATTGCACAATGATATGTCAAATTAGTTGAAACAAATATTCTTTTTTTACTAATTGCATATTTATCATAAATCATATTTTTAATTTCATCACATGTAATACCATCTTTAACTTGTTCACTAAACAAATAATACCCAGTATTATACAAAACATAAAAAATAAGATTCATTTTACCTTGTGATGTGTTTTCTTGATTTATACCTTCATATATCTCAAGAATATCTTTATAAATTTTTGTATTATTATACAGAGACTTCAATCGTAATATATCCATCTCATTATTGAATAAATATCGAAAATTTCCATCTAATTGTTCCCGAATTATTTTTTGACGTTTGACATAATCCTCTGATTCCTTTTTAAGACACATTCTCAGTTCCTCTTCCAACAATGATAATTTTTTTTTAGACTCAAATATATGTTGCATTGAAACATTTAATTCTTGTTGATATTTGGTCTTTGAAATACAGCATTTACTTTTTTTCTTCATATCAGATATTTTTTTGTCATGAAATTCTATCGTTTTTTTAACATCCTCTATTGATCTTTTTAGTGCATATGACATAATAATTATTACACAATAATTTTTTTTTAAATAACTTCGTTTGTTTTAACCAATAAAATGAGATATATAATATATAAATATATGTCAAATATGCAATTCGCATCTGTTCCACCTACAATAAAAAGAACAACAAACATCGAAACAAGATATGATACAACCTGTCAAACTTGCGGAAACCACGGTAGCTCTATTGGTGGTTGTACAAGATGTAACAAAACTTACGCATCAAAAGCTATCAAATATGAAGTCACTCGTGAAAATGGAAGAGAAGTATCAAGAAGAAGGCTTGGAGAAACCGAAAACACATTCGCAAGAAAATTAAGAGAATCAAACAAGAAACAAAGAAAATGTCGTCAATGTGGACTCCCAGAAAATAATCACAGAGCTTATCACCTTTTTGATAATGGTAATGGTCAATTTAATCCTTATTCAAATTCACTTAATTAATTATATTAAATTAGGCAGAGAGCTCAAAAGAAACAATATGTTCCTTTACAAATTGTTATAATACTCAACAACCTTCGGATGTGCTATAATCTTATTAAAATCTATCTTTTTGATGGTCAATCCATCTAAATTCCGAACACGGGAAAGAACAACATAAACTTGCCCATACTCAAAAATACTTTCACCAATACTTGTTGAAACATAATCAAGAGACATTCCCTGAGATTTGTGAATAGTAATTGCCCACGCAACAACGAGTGGAATCTGTTTCTTAATAACAAACGAATTATTATTCCCCTCAAACTTCCACTCATGTTCCTTCATCCTTAATTCCCTTTTATCCAAAAACCTAACAATAGGTACTTTCAATTCAGTAAAACCAATCACCACACCACGACTTCCATTATAAAGTTTCCTCTCTGGAAAATTCGCATTTACCATAACTTGTGTCCCAACTTGAAGCTCCAATTCATTCGTAATATTGTAGTTGTTGTCAATAAAATCTTTCAAATATTTCTTGGCAGCCTCACTCATATCACGGGCATAATCATAACTTGATAAATATACATTAGAATCAGCACCATTCTCCTTCAATTCATTTTCCTTTTTATCATTATATTTCTCCACTTGGTTCCTTTTTGAATAAATAATTGTGGGTTCAATCCCTTCAGAGAGATCCAACTTAACCCCGACACGACTGTTCAATAACTTTTTGACATTTTCATCAACATTTCCCATCCTAATTTTATTGAGAACTCCTTGGAATTTCTCATCAGATTGTCGCATGATTTCGGTGAGATAGAATGTTTCATCAATAACATCATCCCAATTAATTGCTTCGAAACAAAACTGCTTCTCTTTAACAGTTGGTAACTGACAGAAATCACCCAAAAGAATAATTTGAATTCCACCAAAAGGTTCGTCCCGCTTTCTACGCAACTTTCTTGCCAAACAATCCAACATTTCAAACAATCTCGGTGACAACATGGAAACCTCATCAATGATCAAGATTTTACATTTTGTCCATCTCCTCTTTCGGAAATGATCCCTTGAAATAGAATCAAAATAATAATCAAAACTCTTGTTACCTAAACCTATTCCAGCAAATCTATGGAGTGTTGTTCCACCAATAAGACTTGCTGAAATACCCGTTGTACTTGTAACCGCAATTTGCTCCTTTTCAATTCCAGCTTCCCTCATTTTCGCAAGAAAATAAAAGATACAAAATGACTTACCAGTACCACCTGGACCAGTAACAAAGACATTACGTCCTTTCATCATAGAATTAAGTGCTAATTGTTGTGTTTCTGTAAAGTTCGCATTATACATTCTTATTAGTCATTTAACACAAATAACAATGTTTGTTCAGCAGAATCATTTTTTTTAATTTTTAAAGAGAGAGTGCCTCTCTCTTTTGAACTCTACGCTCGAGCTTCGCTCGGTACAATTTGTAACAGATTTGTAACCAATTTATAACCAATTTATAACCAAATCATAACCAAATCATAACCAATTTGTACCGCGAGTCGGAGACGAGCGAGCGTAGAGTTTAAAAGAGAGATGCAATCTCTCTTTACTGATGACAACCTGTGTCTCTACAGCTGTCGCATCTTTTTCCTGAGTATTTTACTTTTCGGCAATTTCTTCTACATCCAGTGGTTCCTGTGCTACATCCATATCGGAAACCTTCGCTGTCACAAGTTCCGCAGAAACCATAATTGGCATTGGTTTGTCTCATACATCTACAATTTGATGTATCTATATCTGGAATTGGCGTTTGGCCACCTGATTTCATGTTTTGTTTAACAAATAAATAGAACAAGTATCCTAATAGAAAAATAACAAATAGTAACAGGATAACTGTGATGAATTCGATAAAATTACTTTCCATATAATTATACTAAGATTTTACCTTTAGTCAAGACATTGGAAACAATTTGTAAAAAATTGTTTAAAAGATGATTCCAAGCCACTATCTTCACTTTCATATCTATCCCTATATGAATCCAATTCACAATTTTTAAATTCTATAAGTTTCTCTAACTTTTTGACCTTATTTCTCAATTTGTTATTGTTTTTTATTAATTTTTCAACACTATCTTTTTCTATGAGTATTAATCCTTCTAAATTATACTCATCTTCTTTGTAAAGAACTTCATCATTTATTTCTATAATAAAGTCTTGGCATTTTTCATTAGAACCCATTATAATTTTATAGATATTATAAAATTATTTTCTACGTAAAAAAAATTAATTGTGTTCAATTACGAATAAAGTGTCGACAAAATCTGCATACTTGCCTTCTTAGCTTTATCAGCTTCTTCACTAACAAACATCCCAAAAGCATCTGATATATCTGCTTGAGTAACCAACCCACGAAGTTCTATACTCTTTCCAAAAACTCTCTTTGAATGAGACATCTTCGTCAATTGCCACAACCTCTGCATATCACGACCATAATTGGGAAAACTCTTATAATTTGTTTTGAAAAAATCAATTGTAATAGGATCAACCTCAGACAATTTCCATCCATCTTCCCTCATCATTCTCTGATAAATTAATTTCAATTGAGAATATGTAGATCTTTCTGTATAAAATCTGAAAAAGAATCTACTAATCAAACCTGGATTCACACTGAAAAAAGATTCATTCAACTCTTTTTCATAACCAGCAATGAAAAAACAAACCTTTCCAGATTTTTCCTTACCTTCGTGACCTTCGTGACCTTCGTGACCTTCGGTTTGATCCCTAGTCATCTTCTCATTAATAATATCAATAGCAACCTTAGAAAAACTGGTTGGTCTATCCTTATTACCCAATGAATAAGCCTCATCTAAGAAAATAATTCCTCCTGATGCCCTCTTGAATAACTCTTCAACATTAGCCTCCGTGTGACCAACATATTTACCAATTAAATCAGTAAGTTTAGCCTTAATAAACAAATCCTTTTCAACTAATCCTAATTGGTAATAAAGTTTGCCAATAATTTTAGCAACTTCCGTTTTACCAGTTCCGGGAGGTCCATAAAAAACAGTGTTAATCATATTTTTACCGGTATTATCATGTTGAAAATTCTGTAGATAAAAGAAGATTAAATCAACAATATGTTTTTTAATACTCTTCATACCAACCAATATGTCTAATTTTTTCAAAGTTGGTATACATTTATTTAACAATTTTAGATTAATAACATATTTTTTATTAGAATTAGGATCATAAGATTCTCCTAATTTAATAATATCTTTCAATGTATCAACTTTCATTTCGATATCATGAAAGACTTCGCTTTTGTCTCCGAAATAATCATCTTTATCTCCATCTGTTTCCATTTTATGGTGCAAAGGTTCAACACTTTTAAACTTAGTTTTGAATGGATCTTTGGTTGAAAATACTTTTTTATTTCTTTTATAGTTATGTACATTGCGAGTTCGACTATTGTTATACAAACTAACATATTTACGTTTTCTGTTATTCATCGAGTTATAAAGTTGATAAATCCTTAAGTATGTTAAATTCATATTTTTGCAATATTTATTTTTTTCTGAAAAGTATGTTTTTTTGACAATACTTTTTTTCTTAAAAAGTATATATGAATATATCTATTCAAAAAAGAATTCGTAAAAAAGATATTAAACATATACGGAAATTACAAAGAGAAATTAAAAGAAAACTTGATTATTTAAATGTTCTTAACTCTGAACTTGATTCAGTTTATTTAAGTATATGTTCAATAATGAGTAACCTTAACGAACGCATATACTTTAATAAATTGATGAGAAAAGAAAAATACAATTTGTATGTTGAGAAAATTGAAAAAATATTCAACAAATACAAATCTATCCCGAACCCAGCAACCATAAAAATTATTGACACAATTGGAAAAAGAAGTATAAAACTTATGATTAATGATATGTTAGAAGAGTTATATATTTTATGTGAGGATATTGGTGCATATAGTTGTTCAGATGTTATTTCAATATTAAAAGTTGATCGCAAAACATGGCTGAAAACTTTAGATAGGAGTTACATTAAACTCATTATTTTTTATGATAAATTTTTCGTTCCAACAAGTTCCAAAATGATTAGGGATGAAAAACTAATCAAAAAAATAGTTTCAATAACAAAAATAGAAAGTTTATCCACCCCATTCCCAAGAAAATTAGAAAATGTTGGGCCAACACTCATTGAAAGAATAGATGGCGCAACTATTTATTTCCCTTTCAAAGGAGAATTAGTAAAGGTAAATGGGTACTTTAAACAAGATCCAATCAACATCACCAGACAAAATGGAACTTTCGGAAAAAAACTACAAATGTTAATAAGTGATACAAACTACCTGGACATACCAGATACATTCAAAAATAAATACATAGAACAATTATCATTGAGAGATTTCATTGTACTAACCAACCGTGAAATCATCCTTCTAATCAAAAGAAGTTACGATGAACTCACTAAATACAAAAACAAAACCCTTTCATCACTTATTAACGAATTTGTCAAGGGAACTGTAGAAAAACAACGCAAAATTATTACTCTCTTCCTTATGTCAACAGATGAAGACCAATTCAAAGCACACATTATTTTCGACCTCATTTCAGACCAATCTTTAGTATTTCAAGCCAAACCACACGCTGAACAAATATACAACTCCTTACATTGGAGTATCAAGAAGAATTTTAAAGTTGTTCTCAAAAATATCCAAGACAAAAAGAGGAAATTGGAATCCCTTTCTTATTCAGATGTCCCATATGAATCTAGAATTGTTTCTATGAAAGTACCAGATAAAGTTATCAAAAAAGCTATGGACAAACTTAAGGAATTTAAAATTTCAAAAGAAAATGGAGGAAAAGCCCGCCAATATCTTGATGGATTACTGGAGGTTCCTTTTGGATATTACCATAAAGAACAAATTTTTAGTTTCTTCAAGGATTACAGTGACAAATTAGAGAACTTTATTACAATTTTGAATTGTAGAATTGATGATATTGGGAATGAAGATGTTGCTATTGTTTTAAGGGAAATTATTAATAATTATTATGTTTTGGTTGATAATAGTAATGAGAGTAATGTGAATAATTTTATGAAGTTTTTGGAGAAACATTTATTGAAATTTAATGATTTGGATTGTGAAATAACATTTGAAGATGTTGAGGAGGAATCCTTAAAGGTAGAATATGTAGAAAAACTTGGTATTACAATTACCGAAAAGGACAATAAAAAAAGTGGTAAAGATGATCAGAATAATACCAAAGATCTTTTTGGTAATTATAAAGATCAAAAAGATCTATACAAGAAAAGTTTGAATGAACTTAAATTTTATAATAATATTAAGGAAACACTTATTGGTAATGGTTTATTAAATGATAATCACATAGAATTAATTTCCAAGAAATTGGAAGATGTCGAGAAGAAGATTTATGGAGATAGTGTTATTGATGAGTCAGAAGAAGATGATGAATTATCTAAATTCATTAAATATTGTATATTTGAAATTGTTAAATTCGTTTATGAATGGATTAAATTCAAAGATGACAAAAAGAAATACATGGAAAATGTCGAAGGAATTCTCGACAAATCAGTTTATGGACACAATGAAACTAAACAACAAATTAAGAGAATTGTTGGCCAATGGATTAATGGTGAAATGAAGGGACAAATTTTCGGTTTAGTCGGTCCACCAGGTGTTGGTAAAACAACTATTTGTAAAAACGGTTTATCTAAATGTCTCGTCAATGCGAATGGACAAAGCCGTCCTTATGCCTTTTTGGCCTTGGGTGGTGCGACTAATGGTTCTTATTTGGTTGGTCATAATTACACATATTTGGGTTCTCGTTGGGGACACATTGTTGAGATCTTGATGGAAACAAAATGTATGAATCCGATTATTTATATTGATGAGTTGGATAAAGTTAGTGGTACAGAACATGGTAAAGAAATTATCGGAATTCTCACTCACATGACTGATCCAGTGCAAAACAAAGAGTTTCATGATAAGTATTTTCAAGGCATTAATATTGATTTATCCAAAGTTTTATTTGTTTTTTCTTATAATGATCGTCATCTTATTGATCGTATTTTGAGAGACAGAATTCAGGAGATTACTGTTAAATCTTTGTCTAAACGTGAGAAATTAGTCATTGCGAATCGTTATATTTTGCCAGAGATTTATAAAACGGTTGGTTTTTCTAATGATGAGATTGTTTTTGAAAATGAATTAATTTCTGAGTTGATTGATGATTACACTTATGAAGCTGGTGTCCGTAAGTTAAAAGAGATTCTTCTTGATATTGTTCGTGAATTGAATCTCAAAAAGATTTTGAATGATGACATTGAAACTCCAATTAAAGTTGATAAAGAGTTCATAGATGAGATTATGTCAGGGAAGCCGAGAGTTCAGAGAAAAGTTATTGCCAAGAAACCCCAAATAGGTCGTGTCAATGGTTTATACGCAGATTCGTCTGGTTTGGGTGG
>JGI10211J14876_10000936_pt1 | contig 12691 bp, 9 predicted proteins | sample Etolagsediment_FD_14876 | JGI IMG/M metagenome (IMG submission 14876)
CCTCCACTGAACCAATCTCGTCGGGACTAAAATCGGGCAGCGAGACCATAGCAAGGATTGCCCCTGTTTTCGGCTCCGCCACAATCGCAACAGCGGACTCGGCCTCGTAGCTTTCATATTGCGTTAAAAGTTCGGCTCGCAAAAACTGCTGAATGGTTGCATCAATGGTCAAAATGATGCCGACACCATCGCTCAAACGGCTGGCTTGCTGTTTTAGCCGAATGGACCGACGACGGGCGTCGGCGAAGAGTATGTTTTGCCCCGCCGAACCGCTGAGTTCCTTGTCGTACTGTAGTTCGATACCGCCTAAACCACGGTTGTCAATACTCGTAAAACCAACAATATGTGCCGCTAATCGTTCCGCCGGATAGTATCTTCGCCAGTCGGATTCAACGCCGATACCATAGATTTTCCTTGCTGCACTACATTGTTCCTCCGCGGCGTTGAGCTTGATTTTTACAAAACCCGGATTTTTGCTCTCCATAATAAGTTTGCAGATTTCGTGTGAGCCAATATCCAGGATTGGGGCAAGTTTATTGGATGTGTTTTTTGGCTCTTTTATAGTTCGCGGCTCGGCAAAAATGGTTTGAATTTTGTTGCTTGCGGCAAGCACCCTGCCTCGACAATCGAGAATCTCACCTCGCTTGGGCTTTTGGGTTATTGACTTCTGTTGTTGTTTGATGGAAATGGAGTAATAGTGGTTGCCTTTGAAATGCTGTAGATAAAGGCAGCGCACCGCCAGTGACAAAAATGCCACAATCAGGAGCAGCAAAAAGAAAATTGTAGTGCGAACGCTTTTCAATTTAGTCGTTAGTATTTGGCGAACGCTGCGAAGCAGTCTCTTCGTCAAGACGTTGCAGGACAGCAGCGGGGTTTATCAAATTTTCCAACTTTAGTTGTTTGTTGCCAAGCTGTTGCTTTAATCGGCTTTGTTCGGCATTGATGGTGCAAAGCTTATAGAAAATGCGGTTGTCGGCGCTGCGCAGGCATACGGTAAGGATTAAAACACCCGTAAAACAAAAAACAACAAAAATAAAGCAAAATCGGGACCTCATCTTCGTACGTCGTATTGCACATATCGTGATTAGCGGTTCTATACGCGATTTATGTGATACGCGGCTTTACCGAGCCGGCAGTTTCAGACGCATCCCAACAGTAAGACTATCCTCGTCGGGCAAAATATCGGCGTTCAGTTTCGCTATTTCACTGTACAGGATGGCGTCTCCAAGCCGCTCGGCGGCAATTCGCCATAAGCTATCACCTTCCTGGACAACATATGGTCTGCTTTGTTTCGCTTTGGAGTCATCGTTGGAAAGATGTCTTTTGCCGATAGATTTAACCTTCTCAAACATTGTAGAAGGAAAGACGCCCTTAATTTTGCTTTTATCCGACGCCGAAAGCGGCAGGGGGGGTATGGTAATTTTTTGACCTTCATAGATTTCGTCAGCCGATTTCAGCAGTTTGCGATTGGCTTGAAATATTCTGGTAATGTTTATTAATCTGTTGCCCTCCGTATCGCCGTAACAGTTTTTGGCTATAGCGCTTAAGTTGTCACCCACGGCGACAACATAGACCTTCGGCAAAGTTGTTTTTTTCGGCTGGACTTTCTGCTTCTGTTCATTTTTTGCTATGGGCGGGCTCTGGGGTGGAGTAACTGATTTGACTTTAACAATTTCCTTTCTATCCAAAGCCCTTTTTGGCAGGGGCATTTCGAATCGGGTATCTGGTTCGGCCTTCGGCGGTCTCTGAACTGCCGGAGGGTATTTTGTAATTGGCTTATTTTCTTCTATAACCTTGCGCTGCCCGGCTGCGAGGCCCAGCGCCTCGTTCTGAGAATTGAACATAGTGGTAGTCAGCTCATTGTTGTTTTTGTCTGAGTAAAAGTTTGGCACGCCGTTGATTACAAATGCGATTATAAATATAAAAACCAAACCTAACAGCAGCCCAATCTTTGCGTCGGAAGTCATAAGTGAAACTCCATTTTCTCTATTGTTCTATTGTTTTTGTGCGATTCTTAGTTTTGCACTTCTTGCCCGCCGATTATCAGCGATTTCCTGCCGCGACGGCACGACCGGCTTCTTTGTTATAATCCTGTAAATACCCCCCTTTTCATTTTGCTTAAAGTTACTCTTGACTAATCTATCTTCCAGACTGTGAAAGCTTATTACCGCCATCCGACCATCTTTGTTTAGCAACTCCGGCGCTGAAGCGAGCAGTTTCTCCAAATTCTCCAGCTCATTATTGACTGCAATTCTCAACGCCTGAAAAGTTCTCGTCGCCGGGTGTATCCTGCTTTTCCGTTTTTGCTCGCGCTGTCCGAGCGATTTGCAGACTATCGCTGCCAGCCGGCTGGTCGTGACAATTGGCTGCCGCCGCCGTCCCTGCACAATAAACCGCGCAATCCGGCGCGATGCCCTGTCCTCGCCGAACTTATAAATCAAATCAGCCAATGATTTTTCGTCTGCTTTATTAACTATATCGGCAGCGGTCGTCTTTAATCTTTTGTCAATTCTCATATCAAGGGGCATATCCTGAAGAAAACTAAGCCCCGTCTCGACATCCGCCAACTGTGCCGAGCAGATGCCCAAATCCGCCAGTATAAAATCAGCTTTCTCTATGCCCTGCTTATGGACCTGCCTGCTGATTTGAGAAAAATTCGAATGTACTAAAATAACCTTGCAGGCAAGACACTTTAATTTCAACTGGGCCCTTTGGATAGCTTTTTTATCAACATCCAGACCGACGATAACTCCCTCAGGGCCCAAGCTTTGACCGAACAGGAAACTATGACCTCCTTGTCCTATGGTCGCATCGACCATCACCCCATCCGGCGGCAAGTTTATCTGTTCGGCTAATGTTTCTGCAAGAACCGGTATATGTTCTACTGCCGAACCATTCACTATTAAATCCACAAACGCAGTTTTGTATCTCTTATTGTAATGCTGAATACGAGCTTTTAGCTTATAGCTACTGCGCTTTTCTGTTCTTTAAGTTTCTTAAGGGTTGGTGAAAACTCAACGTCCTCGAAAATCGTATCGAGTTTCCTGAGCCGTTCGAGCCGTTCACTAAGGATTGTCAGGGAAGCGAAGGTTTGCTCGTCAATTGCTCTTTTGCCGCTAATGCTGTCCTTGACGGTCTGACAATGATTCGAATCAACTTCAATCATTTTGCCTCCTCTCCAGAGTTAAACTTTTCTTGCTTTGCTTTTGTAAAACAACTTGTCGTGCCTGCAACATCTGTTGCTGGTATTGGACCATGTGGTCTGCGAGATACTGTTCCCAATCTTCGCTGTTCCATAATTCGATATGGTCTCTGACGCCAACGAGCGTAATCCGGTCTTTCAGTCCCGCCCTTTTTCGCAATTTTTCATTCAACAGCAGCCGTCCCTGCCTATCCAGCTCCACCTTACTGGCCAGCGCAAAGCTTATTCGCTCGAATGTCACGCTTTCATCCGGTGCCGCCGTCCCGGGTGCAGCGGCAAGGGCGATTTGCTCGAAGTATTTCTCAGGATATAAACAAAGTACGCCATTCGCGCCGAGGAGAAGATAGAAATTGCTGCCGTGCTCTTCGGCATCAATTTGATTCCTTAGTTTGTTTGAAATGAGAACTCTGCTCTTCCCATCGACTGCGTGCTCGTATTCGCCTGTTAATAAAAGCATGGTTCTTTTCCCACTTGAGTAACCTATAATGGGAAATGATACCACTTGTTACCACCGAGTCAACACACAAAAGCAATTTTTCCAAAGTTTTTTGAAAATTTTATTATGGGACCTAACTGAGATGGGCTAATTTACGCAGTCAGAAGTGTTTACAGAAATATGGTGTTTTTTTTCAGCCGATTATTTTTTTTGGCGTCTGACCGTTTTTCACAGGGGCCTGTGAGTATTGCAGCAAATGCCTCGAAACCGAGAGACAAAATCGCTCCGATTTTGTGAAACCGGCTGGGAAAAGGGTGTTTGGCAAAAGCGGGTGATGGGAGTCGAACCCACGTGACCAGCTTGGAAGGCTGGGGCTTTACCACTAAGCTACACCCGCAATGCAATTTGTTATTTATTATTTACTATTTATTACTTACAATTCGACAATCCAATAATAAATAATCAATAGTAAATAGTCAATGGCAAACGAAAAATGAATATTGCTGAATCAGCTAAAGCGGCCAAATCGACCTCAATCCAGTTGGCGGCGGTTGTAACTGAGGCGAAAAATATCGCGTTGGCCGAAATCGCCAAAGCTCTGAAGCGGCGGAGCGCCGAAATTGTATCGGTCAATGAAAAAGATTTGGCCGCTGCTGAGAAGAGTAATTTGGCTGCACCTTTGCTGAAACGACTTAAGTTTGATGAAGGCAAGATAGCTGATGTTTGTGCCGGTATCGACAGCTTAATTAAACTCGATGACCCAGTAGGCAAAACGCTCAGTGCTACCGAGCTTGACGACGGGCTTGAGCTTTATAAAGTCAGTTGTCCCATCGGAGTTATCGGCGTTGTCTTTGAGTCTCGGCCTGATGCCCTTGTCCAAATCTCAACGCTCTGTTTAAAGAGCGGTAACGCTGTACTGCTAAAAGGTGGAAGCGAGGCAGCCGAGACAAATCGCATACTGGCCAAAGTGATAGCAGGTGCGAGCCAAAAAGCAGGGCTGCCTGAAGGATGGATTCAGCTATTGGAAACGCGCGAAGACGTGGCGGAGATGCTGGCACTTGATGAGTACATCGACCTGATTATCCCCCGCGGGTCGAATGAGTTTGTTCGCTATATTATGGACAATACGAATATACCCGTGCTCGGACACGCTGAGGGGATATGCCACGTTTATGTTGAGGCGGGGGCCGATGTGGATATGGCTGTTCGGATTGCGGTGGATTCGAAGTGCCAGTATGTGGCCGTGTGCAACGCTGCCGAGACTTTGCTTGTCGATGAGAAAATCGCAAAAGACTTTCTGCCGAAAGTTAAAACTGCGTTGGAAGCAAAAAACGTGGAGCTTCGCGGGTGTGAGAAAACGAGAGCAATAATCGATGCCAAACCTGCCGGCGAAAAAGATTGGTCAGCGGAATACTTAGATCTCATTCTATCGGTGAAGGTTGTAACTGGTTTGGATGAGGCGATTGGGCATATTAACCGCTTCGGGTCGGGGCATACGGACACGATTGTTACTGCTGATAAAGGAAAAGCCGGTAAGTTTATGGATTTGGTTGATTCTGCGAATGTGTTCTGGAACGCCAGTACGCGTTTTAGCGATGGTTTTCGCTACGGGCTTGGGGCTGAGGTGGGGATAAGCACGAATAAGGTTCACGCCCGCGGGCCGGTAGGGCTTGAAGGGCTTGTGATTTATAAATACAAGCTGTTGGGTACCGGGCAAATTGTGGCGGACTATTCCGGACCAAACGCAAAGAAATTCACGCATAAGAGAATAGTGAGTGGTGAGTAGAGAGTGGTGAGTGGAGCGGAGGAAATTGGCTTGACGCCAATTTGTATTTGGGGTCCGCCGGAGGTGGATAAATCCGCCACACGGATGGCGGATGAATATTTTGTGGCGTGAAAGAGGAACGGATTTGATATGTTGGGTCTTGGAAGTGGTTTATGGGGAAAAAAGATTATCACAATTGGTCAAAAGAACAATTGGTCCATGAAATAAAGCAGCTATTGAAACGAAAAAAGTTTGGTTTGGTATGGGAAGAAAAACCGGAAGAAGTTACGGAGAAATGCAAGGAATTTTTGCCAGTACTTAAAGAAGATAAGACAAAACAAATTATGACTGATAAAAATGGTCAGGTGAATATCCTGATCGAAGGCGAAAACTACCATTCGTTATCAGTTTTAAATTATACACATAAAAAGAAAATTGATGTTATTTATATCGATCCACCGTACAACACTGGGAACAAGGACTTTATTTTCAATGATAATTATGTTGATCAAGATGATTCCTACCGACATTCAAAATGGCTCGGTTTTATGGGAAAAAGATTAATTTTGGCCAAGACTTTACTTCACAAAAAAGGTGTTATTTTCATAAGCATAGATGACAATGAGGCCGCCCAGTTAAAGCTGCTGTGTAACCATATTTTTAATGAAAAGAACTTTGTAGCGACTATTGTGTGGCAAAAAGTCTATAGTCCAAAAAATCAAGCTAAGAGAATATCAAGTGATCACGAATACGTGTTAGTTTACGCGAAGGATATAAATAATTTAGATTTTGACCTTTTGCCTCGTACAGAAGAAATGAACAAACGCTACAAAAACCCTGATAACGACCCAAGAGGACGTTGGAAACCAGGAGATTTGATAGCGAATGAAGAACGTAAAAATGGGCATTATACAATAATCGGACCAAAAGAGGATAAGTTTGATGCTCCTCCAGGAAAACACTGGGGATTTAGCAAAGAGAAAATGATGGAATTAATTAAAGACAATAGGATATATTTCGGTAAATCTGGTAGAGCAATTCCAAGTTTGAAGCAATTTCTTAGTGAAGTTCAACAAGGCAGAAAAGCATCTACGCTATTTTTTCATAAAGAAGCTGGTCATACTGACGAAGGCAAAAAGGAATTAAAATCTTTTTTTGAGCAATCGGAACGATTATTCTCAACACCTAAACCAACTCGATTGATCAAACAATTATTAAGACTTGTTGAAAATAAGAACGCAACAGTTTTAGATTTCTTTGTAGGTTCCGGAACAACAGGTCAGGCAGTCTTAGAGCTTAACAAGAGTGATGGTGGAGCGAGACAATTCATTTTATGTACTGACAATCAAGACAACAATGGAAGTGGTGCTAAAATAGCGACGGACATTTGTTTCCCTCGATTGAAAAAGGTGATTAGGGGGTATACAGACACTAAGGGGAACAAAAGAAAAGGATTAGGTGGGAATCTAAGATATTATCAAACTGATTTTGTAGGACAGGTCAAAACGGATAATGACAAAAGGGTCCTTGTCTCTCGCAGCACAGACATGCTTTGTTTAGCAGAAAATAATTTTGATAAAATTTTGGCCCGAAAGGGTGCGTTTGCTTTATATCAGAATAAAGAGCAGATGACTGGTATTATCTACGATGAAGATGTGATTGACGATTTTAAAAAAGCTATTAAGAAATTCAGGAAGCCGCTGGTGGTATATGTCTTTAGTTATGATCATACTTATAATGAAGAAGATTTCGCTGATATAACAAATTTGCTTAAAGTAAAACCAATCCCAGAAGTAATATTGAATGTGTATAGGAAGATTTACAAAACACTTCGTAAAACTAAACGACTATGAAAGACTTAAAATATCAGAAGAAATATACGAAACAGCTCATAGATGCTTCCGTTGAATATTTGGAAGAGGAAAGAGCGGCGCTGATTGTATTTCAGGCACCAACAGGTTCCGGCAAGACGATTATGCTTGCTGATGGTTTGTCCCGCATCGTTAAAAAATTACAGAATCATAAAAGCCTTTCCTTTGTATGGATTTCGGTCAACGCGCTACACGAACAAAGTAAAGAAAAGCTGGAGAAATATTTTGAGAATGAGAAATTGCTGGAATGTATGGCTATAAACGAAATTCAGAACAATTGTCTTGATGAAAACGAAATTTTGTTTGTCAACTGGGAAAGTTTAAACAAAGAAGATAACCTATTCATCAAAGATAATGAGCGTGACTGGAATTTAACCAAGGTAGTTGAAAATACTAAAGATGAGGACAGGGAAATAGTTTTAATTATCGACGAAAGTCATCGCGCGGCAAAGACAAGTAAAGCAAAGGAAATTATAAACATCATAGACCCAAAGCTGACAATCGAAGTGTCTGCAACGCCTAAAGAGGGATTTACTAACGATCGTCGAATTCTTGTCCCACTGAAAAATGTGATAAAAGAAGAAATGATTAAGCGGGAAATCCAGATTAATCCGAGCCTATACAAGATAGAAATAAACGAAGATATTGTAAAAGCTGCTTTAAAGAGAAGAGCAACATTACATAAATATTACAAAGAATTGGGAACTAAGATTAACCCATTGCTTCTTGTACAAATTCCAAATAGAAAATCCACTGATGGGAGAAGTCCTGAAGATAAAATTATTGATGTTTTGGAGAAGCAAGGTATCAGTACACAAAACGGTAAACTGGCAATTTGGCTTTCACAAAAGGAGTACAAAATACATTTGGACTATTTAGAGAAAGATGATAGCAAAGTAGAAGTTTTGATTTTCAAACAAGCAATAGCGCAAGGTTGGGATTGTCCTCGAGCCGGTATTCTTTTGTTGCAGAGAGAATGGAATGCAGAAAATTATACCTTTAATGTTCAAACTCTGGGCCGAATAATGCGAATGCCAGAGCAAAAACATTATGAAAAATATCCCGATTTAAATGTCGGATATGTATATACTGCTTCGGATAATTTCAGTATCGTTGAAGACTTAGCAAAAAACTATGTCAGTAAAGTTCAAATGATGCGCGACAATACAATTTATAAGAATATCTATCTGCCAAGTCAGTATATTAGGAGGAAAAGAGAAAAACAGCGTCTTTCAGGCGATTTCAAAAAATGCTTATTAAAGGCTGCTGATAAACTCAAAATTAAGGAGAAAATCAATACAGGGCCAGTAAAACATAAAAAGGATATAGGAGTCAATGGACAAGTTGAAGGTATAGACCGAATACAAGATGTATCTTTTAAAGGTAAGAGAGAAATTTATAAAGATAGGGAAGAAATTTGCGTTGAGTACACGTCTTTTATCAAATCTCAAACGTTTCCTTTCACTGGCGGAAACAGACCAACGTTAATCATCAAAAGTAGCCTACGCTCATTATTCAAGCGAGATTTTGGTATCGATAATGAAGACCGTATTGACAGTATTGTGCTAAATCCTAACAACAATGATGAGTTTATAGAATTGATTGACAAGGCAAAAGAGAGGTACAAAAAGCTACCCGAAAAAGAAGATATAGTTACTGGTTATGAAGATTGGCAAATACCAGAGGCTATTAGCGTTTTTGATGATTTCAAAAAGGTCAGTCGCATCAAAAAATCTGTCCTTAAGCCCTATTATGTCAAAAAAGACAAGAATGACAAAGCCCAATGGTCGAAACCAGAGAAAACTTTTATAGACGAACTGGAGAAAACAGATGACGATGTTTTGTGGTGGTTCAAAAACGGAGAGAGAGAAAGTAAATTTTTTGGCATCGCGTATAAAAAAGAGAATGGTTATTATTACGGATTTTATCCAGATTTTATTATTAAAACAAAGAAAGAAACTATCGTTGTAGAAATTAAGGATGACAAAGATTATAAGAATGAGAATCTATTAAAATTAAATGCTGGCAAGGAATATCAAAAGAAACACGACAAAAACGGCAGTTTGTATTTCTTCATTATATCTCCTCTTGATTACCATCGTTTCTTTAGAGCGTTGAAAGATTTGAAGCTTGATAGTTTTAAATCAATGTACGAACAAAATTTAATCAAATACACACAAAGTCGCAAGATTACTTCAAAAAGCACGACAGACAAATCAAGAGAAGAACAGGAACTCCTTGACTTATATGAAGGAGAGTTGGATAGAGCAGTCAAAAATCTTGGTGACAAGAAGTTAGAAAACGAAATATTAAAAATTGACTTACAAGAGGCGCGGAATTTCATCCAGAACATAAAAACAACTCTTGCTTACCAAAGGGAACGTAAAAAAGACAAAGAAATCACAACTCTTAATATTAGGAAGCCATTCAATATATGTATTTTAGGTGAAGTTGCAAACAGAGATATTATCCGTAAAGAGCTAAGGAATTACTTTGCTAAATATGGTGTTAAAGCTAATAGTTGGGATGTTGCATTTTACAATAACACAAAACTGAGAAAGAGTGACACATTAAGCGGATTGAGAAAGGGACAAACTAAATTCCAGCTAATTATCACCGGACAAATTCACCATCACTCTGGACGAGGCGATAAAAGCGCAAATATTCTAACAGAATTGAAAAAGACAAAATATGTCGATCACATTGTTGGATGTTCTCCTCAGGAAATATTGACCGCCGATAATGTCCTGAACAAAATGGAAGAATATTTAAAGTCGTTGTAGTCGTGATTCACGATTTGAAATTGAGATTTGCAAATTCGGCGTGTAATCTTTTGGCGGCTTTGTCGTAAGCTTTTGCGGCTTGTATTTCGTTTTCGAAGAGGCCGAGGTATAGCTGTTTATTGTCTTTTTTGATGTATGCGGCCCACTTCTTGCGGGTTTTGTTGAAGGATACGCCTTTGTATTTTGATGAGGCGTTTGCGGCAGAACGGGAGTTGGCATTGTTCTGCCTGATGGTGCAGTTGCGAAGATTGGCCTTTCTGTTGTCCAATCCATCGTGATTGACGTGGTCACAGACAAGATGGGCGGGGGTATTCATAATCAAGCGATGCATAAAGATTCTTTTTGATTTGCCGGCGACAGTGATGGTTCGGACGGCGTATATTGCTTTTATATTTGTTTTGCAGTGCCATCTGAACTGTGAGAGCCATAAGTAGTCATCGGGGTCGATTTTTGCGAATTTGCCCTGGGTGAGCGGGATTTTGCAGTAGTCGCCGAACAGGTCTTTGTAGATGGGCAGGGCGTTTTTCGGCCAATGGTCTGAGTCAATGGGATTGTCGTCGGCGTAGCGGAATTGGCCGCATATATCGTTTTCTTTGACGCTCGGCCAGCGGGCCTCGCCGGTATTGGTATCGACGGCAGGGGGGTTTTTGATGCAATGCAGCGCATTGGCAATCCGCCGGGAAAAGTAGCAGTTGCAGCATTTTCTCTTTTGCAGTGTTTGTTGCATCGAGTTGTCCTTTTTGATGAGGCTTTGGTGCGAAAAACGCGGCCCTCCATAATTGGCTGAACTTGCGCATTTGGTTCGAAATTTGTGCTATTTTTGGCGAGGTTGGTGGCGGTAAGTATCTGTTGGTGAAGGGATAAAAATTTTTTTATGAATTGGGATTTTTGTTTGTGACGCGCTGCAGATTTGATTGAATTTCGGCTGAAGGCCAGAGCCTTCGACTTCGCTCAGGATGGCGGGGGGATTGGTTCACTCCGCTCAGTATAAATTCGCTCAGGGCAGGCTATGTTCACCGCAGGGTTGATATTAGCATAATGGCAGGATAGGACTGCGTGTGCAAACAAGTCCCCCTGGGACAAGTACCCCTGGGACAAGTTGCACACCCTACCCGGCTGAATGGAAAGAGATAAAACCACAAAAACCATTCTATCTTTTCAAGCCACAGGACGCCGGTTAGAGAATGGAACCACATTATTCAACTTTCAAGACTTCCTTTATTGCTTTTTTCAGTATTTTTTTTGGTAAGGCGCCTGTTGCCATTTGGGGTTTACCGTTTAGCGGCACAAAAAGCATGCTGGGGATGCCCTGAATGTTGAAAAAGGCCGTTAGTTCCCGCTGAGCCTGTGTGTCCACTCTGTAGATATTGAGCTTACCTTGGTATTCTTGAGCAAGTTCCTGTAGAATAGGTTCTATCATTTTGCACGGCCCACACCAATCCGCATAAAAGTCAATGATGCAGGGCAGTTCGCCTTCAAACTTCCATTCTTTATTTTGCTCATAGTTAAAAACTTTTTGTAAAAAGCTGTCTTTCGTTAAGGGCTGCACGAGAGAAATCGCATTTGCGTCAGGCACCCGCGTTTTGGGAACAGGCTCGCCGTTGATGTGGACAATGTTGGAACTCTCCTCTTTCTCTTTTGGTACTCGTAAAAACACCGACACCAATAATGCTCCCATCACCGCTCCGTAGATTGCGCCGCGGTATGGATTTGCCGTCAGTGGACAACTGCCGGAAGCACACTTGCCGAAATAGCCGAGCACAGCGCCGATTGCCCCTCCAATCAGCACACCTAAAAAAATCCTGGTAATCATAACTTAATCTTTTCCTGTAGTTTATTCTTCGCCGAGACTTGCTGAACAACCTCTGCTCAACTGCTCAGCTCATCTTATTTCATATCAGAATACCTGAATTTGGCCGATGATGCAAATTTTTTCGGCAGGATTTCCTGTCTCAGCCAATTTGCCGCAAAGGTTGCGGATGCTATTTTTTTGTGGTACAAGTAATTTATGGCAAGTAGGAGGCAACTTAAAGAACAAAATGTTATTCTGGACTCGATAAGTGAGGATGTTTTCACGGTTGATATGGATTGGCGGATTACCTCTTTTAGCGGGGGTATGGGTCGCGGCAAAGGCCAAGGCAGTTGATTATTCGCTGCGTGGCCGGGTCAGCCAAAAGAATCTGTTGCGTTCGTTTTTTCATCATGCAAAATTGCGAATATAATTCGTTCGGTTATTTATTCAAAACTCAATAGTACACAGGATTGATTTGGTTGGCAAATGTAAGGAGTTTCATTTTGAAAGAGTTAGTAGTCATAAGCGGTAAAGGCGGGACGGGCAAGACAAGTATTGTGGCATCTTTTGCCGCCCTTGCGAAAAGCGCAGTGCTGGCTGATTGTGATGTCGATGCCGCGGACCTGCATTTGGTTTTAGAGCCGAAGGTAAAGCAAACCAATGATTTTTCCGGCGGCAAACGAGCGTCAATAATTACTGAAAAATGTATTGGCTGCGGCAAATGCCAGGATATGTGCAGATTTGATGCCATACATTTCAATGGCCGGGGAAACGATATGGTTGACAAAACATTTACCATTGATTCGGTTTCGTGTGAAGGGTGCAAGGTATGTGTGGAATTC
>JGI10211J14876_10000937_pt1 | contig 12673 bp, 14 predicted proteins | sample Etolagsediment_FD_14876 | JGI IMG/M metagenome (IMG submission 14876)
CCGCCATAAGGAACTCATCTATGTATCAATTTTTCGGCTTTACCTGACAAACAATAAAGAATTCTACCCGGGTTTGGTAGGCACGGGCCAGGCAGAAAAATTACCTTCCTTTCATTTATACTTCTCATAATTTTCTAAATATTTTTCAGTCTGCATTATATGCCTCTTGAACTTTACTCAGTTATAGAAGGAAGCAGGAGGTAGTAGCCTGTAAAGAGAGGAAGCCTTTTTAGTGCCTACCTCTTGCTTCAAGCAATGTGACTGACTGCAAAATCAATAATTATGGGCAAGGAGGAATAACCATGAGAGTCAAATTGAAGGTAACGTTACTTATTAGCATTTTTTCTTTTTTAGTGGCTGGAAATCCTCTTGTTATTGCAGGGGATTTAGATCCATTTCTGGGTGTAAAGGGAACCCTCAGGATCGCTGGAGGCACAGCCCACATTCCAGTAATGAAAGAGGCGGCAAAGAGAATTATGCACATAAACCGCACTATCAAGATCACCATTGCAGGAGGTGGTTCTGGCGTTGGAATCAAGCAAGCAGGAGAAGGTTTGGTAGACATAGGAAACACAGGGAGGAAGGCAACTGATGATGAAATAAAGAGGTATGGTCTGAAGATGTTCAAATTCGCCATAGATGGAATCGCCGTTGTTGTTAATCCAGAAAACCCTGTAGTCAGAATGAACAAAGCTGAGATCATGGATATCTTTTCCGGAAAGCTGGATAATTGGAAAGCGCTGGGATGGAAGGACAGAGCACCTAATGTTTATACCCGGGATGCTTCCAGCGGTACCAGGAAGGTATTCTGGAAGAAGGCATTGAAAAAAGGTGAAATAACCAAAACCGCCAATTTTGTAACATCCCACGGTGCCATGAAATCAGCCATTAGCGTTGACCCTTATGGGATTGGCTATATCTCTGTAGGTTATTTAGATACCACGGTGGCGTCTGTCTCTTTCGATGGCGTTTTCCCTAGCTTAGAGAATGTTCGTAAGGGAAATTATACCATTGCCAGGGGACTCTATATGAACACCAAGGGGGAGCCTTCTGGGTTAACCAGGCTTTTTATAGATTATATCCTGAGCAAAGAAGGACAAAAGATCGTAGCAGAAAAAGGATTTATCGCGGTTAATTAATGAGACCTTCTGTAGAAAAATTTGCTGAGAAGAGCTTCCTTCTCAGTGCCCTACTCAGCGCATCTATTACTATATTTATCCTCTCTTTCATGGTTTTGTTCAGTCTGCCACTTTTCAAGGGAGGAAAAATCGTTGAATTTCTCAGACTGGGATGGAACCCTTATGACGGCAAGTTTGGTGTGCTCCCGATGATGGTCGGTACAGTGATCATCGCCTCTTTTGCTATGCTTATTGCCACACCCTTTGGAATAGGGTGTTCAGCCCTTATCAGCGTCTTTTCTCAACGGAATTTCGGCAGATTCCTGAGAAAGCTTGTGGAGTTTATGACAGGCATTCCCACCGTCATTTATTCATTTGTGGCTATATTTCTGCTGGTACCACTAATCAGGGATATTTTTCAAAAAGGAACAGGGATGTGTGTATTGAGTGCTTCTATAATGCTGGCACTGCTTATTCTTCCTACAATTGTGCTGTTTTTAACCGATGCCTTCAATTCTGTGCCAAAAAACTATCTCAATGCGGCAGAGGCCCTGGGTGCCACCCCGGTACAAAAGCTGATGTATGTTATCATCCCATCAGCCTGGAAGGGGATAATCTCAGGATTGGTCCTGGCCGCTGGAAGGGCTGCAGGAGATACCATGATTTCTCTTATGATCGCAGGCAATGCACTCCAGATTCCTAAGGGTCTATCCGATGCTGCCAGGACGCTAACATCCCATATCGCCCTGATCATCGCAAGCGACTATGAGAGCCCGGAGTTCAAATCCATATTTGTCTGCGGCCTGCTACTATTTGTCTTTACCATGCTAATTGTACTTGTCCTGAGGTTGTTGGGATATTTTGAAATTTTAAGGGAGAGATGAATCGTTTAACAGAATATGGGGTTATCATCTTTGCCTGGATAACAGGGATAATCCTTATAGGGGCTATAGGGGTACTCCTCTCTTTTTTACTCTATAAAGGTATCCCTGCCCTGAATCTATCCATGATATTCGGGGAAACCGGGACTCTGGATGCACTTCTATTGAGAAAGACGGTCGTTGATGGTCTCTTCCCTGCAATAGCCGGCACCATCCTCTTGATCATCACCTCCATTATATGGGCCATCCCTGTTGGGGTTGCCAGCGGCATCTATCTTGCGGAATACTGCAATGTCAGTTGGAAACCGTTATTCAATTTTTTACTTGATGTCTTGGCAGGGATACCCTCTATCTTAGTGGGCCTTTTCGGCTTTGCCATTTCTATCTTCCTCCACAGACACCTATCCGAGCATATTTATCCCTGTTTTCTCATTTCAAGTTTGGCTCTGGCCTGCCTTGTCCTTCCCTATATTATCAGAACCACAGAGCAATCTCTGGGTAATTTACCCTTTTCCGTCAAAACCACAGGACTCGCTCTGGGTGCCTCCAGGCTGCAAAATATCTTATTCATATTGATTCCTTATAATCTTTCCAGTATCATCAGCGGCATCATCCTGGCAATAGGGAGATGCGCAGAGGATACAGCCGTCATCATGTTAACAGGGGTGGTGGCCATGGCAGGGATTCCCACATCGGTGCTTTCCCAATATGAGGCCATTCCCTTTTATATCTTTTATATCTCTTCGGATTATAATTCTCAGGAGGAACTAATAAAGGGGTTTGGGGCATCTATAATTCTGCTTGGAATCTGTGTTTTTCTCTTCACCCTATCTAACATATTAAAAAAGAAGGTGGCAATTCGATTTGCCATACACAAATAGAAAATTTACACCCATGAAAGAGACAAAGATTAAAATAGAAGGATTAAATTGTTATTATCAGCGAAAGATGGTCTTAAAGGGGTGTCAAGGGGTGTTTGAAGAAAATGCAATTACTACTATTATCGGCCCCTCTGGGGTGGGTAAAACCACATTCTTAATGGTGCTGAACCGGCTTTATGAATTAATCCCCAACTGCAGGGTTGCGGGTAAGGTGGAGATTAGACTAAATAGCAGGTATGTTGATATTCATAGTTTGCCTCTTGCTACCCTAAGGAAAAAGGTGGGAATGGTGTTTCAAGTGCCGAATCCCTTACCAATGAGCATTTTTAAGAATGTTGCCTTTCCATTAAGATTATCCGGTGTTAAGGACAGAAAATATCTTGAGGAAAAGGTGAAAGAAGTTTTGAAAGATGCCATTTTATGGGATGAAGTAAAAGATAGATTAGAGGATTCTGCCCTGAAACTTTCCGGTGGGCAACAGCAAAGGCTGTGCATCGCCAGAGCAATGATTACGCAACCAGATGTTCTCCTGCTTGATGAACCTACATCATCACTGGACAGAGAAGCAGGGTTAAAGATCGAAGAATTGCTGGCAGGTCTTAAGGAAAGGTGCACCCTTATCATTGTCTCCCATTATGCGGATTTGACAAGAAGGATTTCAGACTCTGTGGTAACTTTGAAGGATGGAAGGTTTCAAGAGCACGGTAATTCCCCATAAAGTGATACCTCTGAAAGCAGCTATTCTGGCAGATCAGACGAGAGGTAACTCATGGTGGTACGAGTGTTATACATAGCTTTGTTTTGTTTGGCACCTAAAGACTGAGATGGCAATGATGTTTAGGATATTTTTGGAAAGCGGATTTATGCTAATGGTTTTATCAGCGTTGTTTTATGCCATCACTGATATTATCATAAAGTTTATATCTCCGCCCCTTGGGATAATTCAAATCGCTTTCGTTCGCTTTCTGCTCGGTGCACTCATGCTCTGGCCCATGCTTAAATCAAGTGGGCAGTCTCTCATAGGTAACTCTATTCGGGTTCTTTTGTTAAGGGGACTTACTGGGACACTTGCCTTCTTCTTTCTCCTCAAATCAATTGTAATGATCCCTCTTTCAAATGCTATGGTGCTTTTTTATACTTTTCCCCTTTTCGCCACCTTTTTTTCTCTTCTTCTCTTGAAAGAGACTCTTAAGATGTTAGAAATCATGCTTATCATTTTAGGTATGATCGGCATATACATTCTCATCAACCCAAGCTCTCATACCTATACCATTGGTCATATGTTCGGGCTCCTGGCAGGATGCTTTACCGGCTTTACCGTCGTTTTGATTCGAAAACTCGGGAAAACCAACGGCCCTTTGATCATTTATTTTTACTTTTGCATTGTTGGGGGAATAATCTCGTCTCCTTTTTTTATTATGACATTCAAACTTCCGGATTTTAAACAATCCTCTCTTTTGGTTTTACTCGCTGTGATTTTCCTGATTGGCCAGATTCTCATGAACCAGGGATTCAAATTTTGCAAGGCCTCAGAAGGTGGTGTGATCTTGATGTCAGAGGTCGTTTTTACAGGGATTGCTGGAGTTGTCATCTTCGACGATACCATGTCGTTGAATTTTTTGGCCGGGGCTTGTCTGATTATTGGAAGTGGTGTAGGGCTAAATCTTATAGCCCATAAAAACAACATTTCTGTCCCAATGGCCAACATGTGAAATGTGGAAAACACAGTGGACAGGTAAGAAAAGATTTTTCTCCATAGCAAAAAGNTTGTTCTATTTTAGGGCCTTCCTTTTGCATCGAAAGCCCCATACGTTTGATCATTTTTCTGCACTCTTATTTTCACTTATAAAATCCTTTAAAAGAGGTATTTTCCCGTATCATAGGGAAGGAAGAGTTTTTAATAAAGAGCAAATTCCTGTCAAATTCCTTGACAGTTCGCCAGAATAACGATAATTTAAAATAATAATGCACCGTTTCGCAACCCTATCTCAGGGCGAGATTGGCGACAAATCATGCTGAATACTCTGATCATTGTTCTGGCAGCAATTCTGCTTCCTGGCCTCCTCTATTACGAAAATAGGGTAAACCAAAAGGGCGTCCTGTTGACCAAAACTGTTCTTTCCTTGCTGTTCGTTATTGCAGCCTTGGTCCAGCCCCATCCGATCTCTGTGTATTACTACTGTCTTCTGGTAGGATTGACTTGCGGCCTGGGTGGAGACATTTTTCTGGCCTTACGCCAGAAAATGATGTTCCTTTTTGGTCTAATCTTTTTCTTGATTGGGCATATTTTTTACATCTTTGGTTTTTTCTATGTGGCCCAGTCAAGTCAGTGGATGTGGGTGGGGTTCCTCACCATGCTGGTAATCAGTATCTGGGTCTATTTCTGGCTCAGGCCCCATTTGGGGTCAATGAAGGTACCGGTTATGCTTTACGTAATCGTTATTACCATCATGATTTCCGGGGCTTGGTCGGTTCTTGGCGATTCCAAGCTAGCCCAGTTGGGACGGATCATGGTTTTTGCCGGCGCTCTCAGCTTTTACTTTTCTGACATATTCGTGGCCAGGGATCGCTTTTTACGGAAGGAATTCCTCAATCGGCTCATCGGACTGCCCATGTATTATATCGGACAATTCCTTTTAGCCTTCTCTGTCGGGTTGCTGAGGTAACCATACCCGATTTGAGCATAGAGTGTCTTGAAAAAGGCGGTTTACTGCTGTCACTTTCTTGGAGAATAAAAACGAGGGTAGGGGGATTCGCTCACAGCCCCTTCGAAAAACGGCTTATAGAGCCTTCAATAAAATGGTTTACATGAAAAAATTTGGACTACATGTTTTTCAGAAAGGAGAATGACAATGGGAGAAAAGCTACCAACTCGTGAGGAGGCATTAAAAATTCTGCATGACTATAATAAAGGTGATAGCTTGCGTAAACATGCCTATACCGTAGAGGGAGTTATGCGCTATATTGCAAGGAAGCGCGGAGAGGATGAAGACAAATGGGGTATCATCGGTCTGATTCATGATCTCGATTATGAACAGTTTCCTGATCAGCACTGCACTAAAACAAGGGAGATCCTAGAAGAGCATAACTGGCCAGAGGAATATATCCGCGCCATTGTCTCTCACGGATGGGGAATATGTTCAGATGTAGAGCCAAAGAGCACTCTGGAGAAGACACTGTATGCCATAGATGAATTAACAGGTCTTATTGCGGCTAATGCTATGGTTCGGCCTTCGAAAAGCGTGATGGATATGACTGTAAAATCTGTAAAGAAAAAGTGGAAATCACCTGCCTTTGCTGCCGGAGTAGACCGTTCAATCATCCAGAGGGGTGCCGAGATGCTGGGAGTCGGAATTGAAGAGATCATTGAAGATACAATAATGGGGATGCGGGAAGTAGCAGATGCTATAGGCTTGAAAGGAAACCCTGTCTAAAAATAGTAACCGGGCCCTATTTTTATTGGTAATATTTTCTTTAAAATTCCCACATGACCGGATTATTGTCCAGATGGTCGGTAACAATACGCCCAATGGAGTCCATTTCCACTAAATCAGCGGCAGATAAATGAACTTCAACCCCTTTGGCGTTTTGTAATACCTGTTCACTATTACGGGACCCGGCGATTGCACATGTATTTGGTTGAGTAATGGCCCATGCCAGTGCCAGTTGTCCGAGGGTCACACCATGTCGTTGGGCAATGGGGCGAAGTTTGTCCAGCGCTTGATGTACTCGATGTACATTTTCAGGTTTAAATAGCTTGTTTTTTGATCGGTGATCTCCTTTGGAAAATGTGTGATCAGATCCGAATTTATCTGTTAGGATCCCCTGAGCCATAGGAGAGTAAGCAAGAATAGTGATCTTGTTGTTTACGCAGTAAGGCATTGCATCCTTTTCCACATGTCGCCAAAAAAGGGAATAAGGCGGTTGAAGACTATCGATGCGAGCATACGTGGCTGCTTCCTCTAGTTGGAGGCGAGAAAAATTTGAGACACCAATAGCCCGAATTTTTCCCTGTTCCTTCAAGTCATTCATTGCCCTTATAGTCTCCTCGATAGGGACATAATTACTACCCCAGGAACCGCTTGGCCAGTGGATCTGGTAAAGATCAATATAGTCGGTTTTAAGGTTTTTAAGGGAGCGATGGAATGCTTCAATAACCTGGGCGTATTGAAGATGGTTGGGGAATACCTTGGTTGCGTAAACAACCTGGTCCCGAACATCGCTTAGAGTTTCTCCTATGATCCGCTCGGAATGACCCCTTCCGTATTCTTCGGCGGTGTCGAATGTTGTGATGCCAGTCTGAAACGCGGTCCGAATAGCCTTAGTGGTCTCGGCATCATCAATCCCTGCCCACATGCTTTTTCCGGCCTGCCAGGTACCCATAATAATAGGCGTTATTTTTACATCAGATGTTCCAAGCGAACGTAGTTCCATGTCAGTCTCCTTGCTTTGAGATTCATGCTTGACTTATAATTTTTTAACCACATAACCTATTAAAAGACAAAGAAATAATACCGTACACTTTCCATAAGGTATATAGTATAACAACTTTTACTTTGAAATTGATTCTTTTTTACTTTACCTTGATTGTAATGGGAGACTTGTCATTTTTTTCGCTTTTTTCATTGCCTGTAACTACTCAGGTATCTTGCCACAAAGCCACAAAGCCACCAAGATTATAGAATTATTATTTATAATAGCCTTTTTAATGCGCCTGAGGCGCATTAATGCGTTTCACATTGAAATTAGCGAGAAAAGCCTGTTATTCAATTTATCTTCATCTTTTCTTTGGGTCCCCGCCTGCCGGATGGCGGGCAGGTTTGTGCCCCTGGCCCAGACCTGGCATGCAATGCTTAGCTATATTATATGATATAAATAGATATTATATTAAGTTGCAATATATGCTAAGGCACTCGCGCCAGGGCAGGCTTGGTGGCTGAATAGTTACATTAATTGTTCAAATAGGAAAAGAGGAATTTGAGATGGGTAAAAAACATAAACTCGTAAGTCTATCAGCGATAGGCCTTGGTTCTCCCGGTTTAGTTTCAAAAATCACAACAAAAATATTTGAAATAGGCGGTAATATTATAGATGTGGAAGAATATTGCCGGAGAGATTTATTTTCAATATTCCTTATAATTGATTTCTCAGCATCTAAGAATTCAATGGATGAGATAACTACTACCTTGAAGACAGTTGAAAATGAAACAGATCTGAAGGTTAGCGTAGGAATATACGATGAGGAAGAAATTCCTCGTTTAGATGAAAAAGAACTCCACATAGTAACTATCCTAGGGGTGGATCAGCCTGGAATCATTGCGAATGTCTCTACTTTTTTTCATAGGTGTAATATCAATATACAAAATTGCACCATGATTGCCCGTGGAAAGTTTTTTTCAATGGAGATGGTTATAGATACTAACAAGATGGACGTTGAACCACGCTTGTCTCATAGGGAAGCAATTGAAAAAATGAAAGACGAATTAAAGAGTTTATGCGCAAAAATAAATCAAAGCGTTGTAATTCAAAGTGAAAATATATACACGAAGGCGAAAAAGCTTATTGTTTTTGATGTAGAATCTACCTTGATCCAAATCTCTTCCCTTAAAAACCTATTGAAAAAGATAGAAGGAAAAGTAAGATCGATTGAGAGCACATTCAAATTTTCCGATGATAATAAAGGTGATATGCAATCACTTATTGAAAATATACTTATGCTCAAGGGCGTGCATATGAGTGACTTAGAGAAGTTTAGCGAGATTCTCCAATTAAATCCCGGAACACTTGAATTGATACGAATTTTAAAATCGATGGGTTTCAAGATTGCACTTTTATCATCTGGTTTTAATTTATTTATCAAGAGACTTTTTGAAGCAGCAGGTATTGATTACGCATTCTCAAACACCCTTAAGATTGATGAAAATGGGATAATTACCGGTGAATTGGAAGAACCTGTAATTACTGGCATAACGAAAAATGAAATTCTTGAATTCATCATGAATCTTGAGAATGTCAGCCGTGATCAAGTAATAGCTGTTGGTGATGGTTCTACCAGTTCTCATTTTATAAAAAATAGCGGTCTGTCCATTGCATTCAAACCAGATGAAATAGGCGTTAAAACCGACGGAATATTTAGCAGTGATCAGATCACTAACCTTTTATATTGTTTGAGAATTCCTAAGACGGAGCTGGATAAATATTTAAAAGAGGGTCATGGATAGTTTGGGTAGTTTTCTCAAAAAATTTAATAATATAGTATAGATACTTCGGTTTCTATAGCTGAATCGAAATTCGTGTTCTTTTAAAAATATGGAGTTTTTACATGAATAAGCCCACTGAATTTCTGGCTGACCTTTCCCTCTTATTCGTTGCCATTATATGGGGAAGTACCTTCATTATCGTGAAGCAGTCTGTAGAAAATACTCCAGTATTTTCGTTTTTATTCATGAGGTTTGCACTGGCAGGGATGTTGCTTATATTCATCAATGCTCCTAAATTGAAAGCTATTGATAAAGGTGTTCTTTCAGATGGTTTGATGCTTGGTATAGCTCTTTTCTTAGCCTATGCATTCCAAACCTTTGCGTTAACAACTACCTCTGCCTCTATTACGGCTTTCATCACAGGCCTGTTCGTTGTCTTTGTTCCTATCCTATCAAGTGTTTTCTTGAGGAAATTGCCGCGCCAAGAGGCCATAGTAGGGGTAATATTTGCAACAATTGGGCTTGGTCTCATCACATTGCAGGGTAAATTTCTCTTGTCTTTTGGTGAATTTTTGACCCTTGTGTGCGCTTTTTTCATTGCTATACATATCATCTTGACAGATAAACTCTCCAGGAGAAACGACTTCGGCCTGCTCACTATGGTGCAGGTAAATATGGTGGCGCTTTTTTCTCTCATTTTCTCTCTTTTCTTGGACCCTCATGTCATTCCTGTGCAATTTAATAACCAACTCATTTTCTCCTTAATCATTAACAGCATTTTTGCAACTGCCGTAGCATTTGTTATCCAGACTGGCATGCAAAAACATACCACACCCACCAAAGCTGCTATCATTTTTATTATGGAGCCAGTATCTGCGGCCTTTTTCAGCTACTGGCTCGGAGGAGAACTTTTGACTGCCAAACAGTATGTGGGCACTTCCTTTATCCTATTAGCCATGGTATTTACAGAAGCTGGAACATATTTCAAAATGAAGAGAGAGGCAACCTTTGGTTAAGACCTTTGCCGGCGTGTCCATTGGTATCGTAGCCATCTCATTTGCCTCGATCTTTATACGATTCTGCGATGATGTCCCTTCCATTATGATTGCCACGTACCGGCTTACCCTTTCATCCATCATCTTGTTAATCATTGCAAAAAGCAAGGGCATACGCCTCTCTTCATATAACAAGAGGCATATCCTCATGGGGATACTGGGGGGATTTTTTCTATCTCTCCACTTTTGTAGCTTTCAAGGCTTGACTGCCCAAAACCCATCATTTCTTCTGGGCGATATTCTTGCCTTTCTGGGTGCCATCATGGCAAGCGGTTACCTAATATGGTCGGTTCAAAATTNAGGGAGGAGATGGATATCTTGACTTATATATCCATGGTTTATACGTTCTCGGCATCTTTCCTGTTGATCTCCTCTATATCCTTAGGAATACCCTTTACCGGATACAAGCTAAGTTCTTATTTCTATATGGTTCTTCTTGCAATCGTCNCACAACTTATTGGCCATACGGCTTTTAACTGGGNACTAAAANATNTAAAAGCCAGTATGGNTGCTATCACCATCCTGGGGGAGCCCATTGGGGCATCCATCTTGGCCTATATCATTTTTCGAGAGACGATAAAATCTTTTCAATCTGTCGGGATTATGTTAATCTTCCTGGCCATTATCATTGCCTCCAGAAAAGCGAAAAAGTACATGTGAAAAAGTCTCATGGAGTGAATTGGAAAATCTATTAATTAGAACGCAGATTTTCGCCGATACTCGCAGATAACTAGTTTTAAATATTTAATCCCGATGAAATCGGGATTGGCAATCTGCGTTAATCTGCGTCCAAAATGGCATTTCCTATACTATGAACCTCATTGATTCTCACTGCCATCTCTATTCCCTTTCCAACGTGAAAGATGCTATTATTCAGGCTCGTGATGCTGGCGTCACAAAGGCAGTTGTGGTGAGTGAAAACCTGCAGACAATGGAACAAACCCTAAAACTCAGAGATGCTTTTCCAGAATTTGTTCTTCCTGGGCTGGGCATTCATCCTGTTGATGTTCTCTCTATGTCACACAATGACTGGGAAAAATCCCTTTCTTTTTTGAAAATTCATGCAAATGAGGCTTCATGCATTGGAGAAATTGGCCTAGATTATAAGTATGCTACAACAGAAAAAGAGAAAGAAAGGCAACATGAGGCCCTTCACGCTCAGATGGAGGTGGCGGCCGAAAATCACTTACCCATCAATCTTCATTCCCGAAGGGCACTCAGGCAGACCATGGAAGAGGCCATTACTTTTCATAAGAAAACCGGGCTTTCAGCCCTCCTTCACTGGTTTGCCCATTCACGGAAACTCTTGAGGCGAACCAACGAAGAAAACATTTTTGTCTCTGTTGGCCCTTCCATACTTTTTTCAGAGGAGGCCTTGAATTGTGCCTTTGCCATAGATCCCAAACTCATTTTGGTAGAAACTGATACGCCTATACCTTTTAACGGGAAACCCTCCAATCCAGCATGCGTAGCCGAGGTGGCTGATACATTGATAGCCAAGCACCCAGAAAAGCAAATCACGAAAGAAACACTCTTTGATAATGCTAAGCGGTACTTAAAAAAACCTAACATTTTAGCTCTTTGAAAACTCCCCCTGGCCTTTACTCAAGGCCACATAGTTATCCTTGGTGAGACGCATAAGCATGGAGATGTCTTTTTTTACATCATGCCCTCTAACATGGGGCCTCAGCGTGCTGCTTCAAACCATGTGCACGAGCAACTCGTCATTGTCTTCTAGGAACTTTGTCCGTGTGCACCTGTTTGAAGCGGCCTACCGTCTCGTCTTTGTGAGGGCAGATAAAAAAAGACATCCCCATGCTCATTCACCAGGTAATTTCAAAGAGCTAAAATGTTATAAAGAAAACATAACAGCCTGGCTAATGTGCTTTTGTAATGACAGATCAATGTCACAGCGAATCATTGCACCATCCATCGACTTTAACGTTACCGTGGCAATACCTTTACTATTGACACACAAGTGACTTTATCCTATACAATTTTACAAGTATGTATTACTAAATAGTTCTCTACACTCTGGAGGTTATAATTAATCTCTTTTATTATTTTCCTCTACAATCCTCCAGATTTCAATCGGGTTTCTAGAGTTGTTGAATATGTGTGCCAGGACATGAAAAGGAGGAATATGAATGGATACCCAACACTTCATCAATTTAGAAAATAGATACGGTGCCCAGAATTACAAACCTCTGGATGTAGTTTTAAACCGTGGTGAAGGTATATGGGTCTGGGATGTGGAAGGCAAAAAATACCTGGATTTCCTTTCGTCCTATTCAGCAGTCAACCAGGGACATTGCCATCAAAAAATTATGAAAACCATGATAGAACAGGCCCAAAAGCTGTGCCTTACTTCTCGGGCCTTTCGCAATGACCAATTGGGACTTTTTTATGAAGATATCTGTAATTTGACCAATTCGCACATGGTTCTTCCCATGAATAGCGGGGCTGAAGCGGTAGAAACTGTAATCAAGGCTGTTCGCAAATGGGGATACAAACTCAAAGGTGTCCCTCAGAATCAGG
>JGI10211J14876_10000940_pt1 | contig 12647 bp, 13 predicted proteins | sample Etolagsediment_FD_14876 | JGI IMG/M metagenome (IMG submission 14876)
GGTGGTCCGAACCCAATGTTGGAACCTGGGGGCATGGGTGCGCCACCTCCGGGTGGCGCACCGCCTATGCCTGGCGGTGGAATGGGTGGTCCTGCATTTTCAAATGAAGGCCCGCCTCAATTAAATGCTCCTGAGGCTGGAAACGGTGAATCTCAGGGTGAAGGGGCTCAAACGGCCAAAGTATCATTGCCTGATCCTACGGAAGACGACTTGAAGAAATATGATCTTCAAATCCTAAATTACAGCAAGGAAAAAGACGAGGAAGAGATTGACTATAGTGAGATATAATAATTAGTTATTATTCTCCACCTTCTTCTCCACCTGCGCCTCCACCTGAGTCAGCATCATTGGGGGCGATTGTTTCCAAGCCATCATCAGATGGATGGTTATTGGCTATTCTAGGCTTTCTCATGCCTTGTATTTGTGCCCATGCGCCGGAATTTTGCATGTCTTGCAATTGCTGATTAAAAGTGTCATTCATTTGCCCCTTAACTCTTGTTAAAAAACTTAATACTGTTGGGGGCGAGTGTTCAATAACCATTCGGACTAGGTTATTTAATTGTGCTAGGGCTTTATCTGCTTGTTCGCTGCTATTACTACCGTCGCCTCTAGAGAATTTCCATTTTCCAGAGTCACTGCTGGGTACTTTTTGAGGGGAATCACCACCAAGAGGGCCACCTGGATCTGTTGCGCCTCCCATAAAATCAGTAGAGGCATCAAATTCCATTAACTGCTTATTTTGAACGTAATCTTTGAAAGTTATCATTTATGAACCCTTTTTTGTGCGTTGCTGCATACAATAATACTAGTAGCTATTTATGAGTAGTGGTTGTAATTTTACCTCAAAAGGTTAATAGAAAACTCCGCTACTTCCATATATAGACCATACGAGTTAATTATCATGTACATCGGCTTAAGGAGTCATAATATGAAGCGAAAACTAATTGACTTTGATGTATTTAGAAAGATCGAGAGTGAATCACTATCCAATGCCGAACGAGAGTTAGTTGGTGCAGAGGATGTGTTAGCCCAAGCATTACAACAAGAAGCCGTTTCGTTGCATTGTTATGGCGATTCACACGTTCTTTATGAAACATTAAGTGATACCTACATTTATGCGTCCTATACGCTGGATAAGGATGCAATCACCTTAGAGGGTATTGAGGAGTTGGTGGTTGACGAGGAACAGGAACGACAAAATGCCCGAGGAACCCTTCGTAGTCTTGTTGAAGAATTAATAGACGGCAATGAAACGAAGGCCCATGAAATTTTTGACGATTACGTAGGCTTGCCAGTTGTTAAGAGACAAATGGAAGATGCACGTTATAGGGCTGTTGAGACCAAGCATGGCGTTAAGAAGAAGCTAGTGAAAAAGCCTAGAAAGCATTATTCTGGGGCACGTAAAGCTGCCATGTTGCGAGGACGAAAAAAGGCTGCACGCCTAAAGGGTCCGGCTCAAAAGCGACGTGAGAGACAGGCTGCGGAACGTAGACGACATAAGGTTGGCCTGAAAATGGCTACCGAAGTTGTTAATCAAATTAATACCACTGCTCAAAACGTATTAGAATATGTTGATTTTAGAGCTTTGGGACCGGCATTAAAAGAATCTGTTGCCAAGCACGATGAAAAGGGTAATGTAGTTGCCCTTCGCATTCCTACCATTAATGTCCGCAATGAAGGTAAAATTCTCAGTTTTAACTGGAAAACGCTCAATCACGAAGTCAAGTGCTTACGTGACGGTAGCAAGAGGTTGGCTGAAAACACAGATTTCTGCAAGGCCGTAGCAGAATTAAAACGACATAATGCTTTTGATGATTCAGATGCTTTGCAAGAATCTTTGGAAGGCATTATTACCCAATGGCCCAATGTTGTCTATCTGACACAATCTGAACTCGCAAAGGTTGTTCAAGAAGCATTAGAAACCGCAGGGGTTTCTGCTTATGATGACCAAATTTGCGATTTTATGGCAGAGGGAATTTTAAGAACAGCCCACGAAATCCATACTGAAAGTATTGATAAAATTCTTAGGCTTGCCAATCAAACTGATTGTCAAGAATATGAATGCTTCCAAGAGGCTGTAACTCAGTTCTATCCTGAACTGGACGAATCTGCTGGCGTAGAAATGCAAGTTTTCTATGATCTCTACACCGTCGTCGGTGAAATTTATTCACAGGCCAATAAAGATGGTGATGAGATTCTGGCCGAAGAGGCTCAGGAATTCTTGCGTGACTTACACGCTGTTGTAGAAGGTGAAATTGAACCCGATGTTGATTTGGCTGAAACAGTAGCCGAATGGGTGCAATATTTAATGGAAACCAATCTCGATACGAGCGAGTGGAATCCAAGTAATAAAGTTCATATCACCACAAGTGGTGACCATCCCAGGATGGCTCAGAACGCTGGCGTACCTTACAGTCCTAAAAATGATTTCTCCGGTGATTGGGGCGATGTAGCTCCCGTTAGTGATGGAAAGAATTATAAGGGCGGTTTGGCTAGTAAGATGAGAAATAGCAGTTACGGCAATGTAGGCGATTCGGAGACGTATCCTTCCCTACAGAACCCGTATGTGCCGAAACCATTTGGTGATTATACGATGAAGGGTGAGCCCGGCGTTGATAAGAACCATGAAGGCGGCTTAGGTCAAGATCAAGGTTCCGACACATGGCCCAGCTTGCAGAATCCTTACGTTCCGAAGGCTGAAACGCCTCAGTCTTATAAGATGAACAAGGGTAAAGAGCAAGATTTAGTAATTGACCAATAACATTTAAGGAGTGTATATGGACCCTCTATTGTTAGTAGAGCATGATCCGACTCCTGGCAAGGAGTATAGCGATAGACTTCTTGTTGAAAATGTTGGTTTCTTGCTAAATGAGTGTGAATTGAATGAATCGGCTTCTGTTGGGAAGAAGTCTTTGATGACTTTCAAAGGCAAATTCCAAGAAGCAGAGGCAGTTAACAAAAATAAAAGGATGTATCCATATAATGTCCTTGACACGAACTTAAAAAGACTTGAAGAAACTGTAAACAACAGGGGATTGTTAGGGGAACTTGACCACCCAACGGACAGTATTATCCATTTTAAAGAAGCTTCTCACGTTGTAACCAAGCTTTGGTGGGATAATAACACTTTGATGGGAGAGGGTCAAATTCTTAATACTCCCTGTGGTAAAGTTTTGAAGAGTTTAATTGATGATGATATCCGCGTGGGAATATCATCCCGTGGAGTTGGTAACGGAAAGGTAAACGAAGAAGGTATTTTTATTATAGGCGAAAGCTATAAGTTGATTACTTTCGACGCTGTAGCTGATCCTTCTACCTATGCTGCGTTCCAACAACGAGTGGCTAATAATCAACGTGAAGTTATTACGCCACAAAATAGTCCGCCCAAAAATGAAGCTACGAGCATACATAATAAGAACAACAAAGATGCTTTAGTTGTTATATTGAGCGGTCTTGTACACAGACAGACTTCCGAATTTAAAGCGAGGTTAATCGATGGATAAGCTATTAGAAGCACTAAAACAGTTATTACCAGAAGAGCAAACTAATGAAGTAGCTTCTGTTGTCCAAGAAATGGTAGAAGAGGCCAAAAAGGAACTCGAAGGCGAGTATGAGGCAAATCTCGAAGAAGCCTACAAAAATCTCTCTTCCGAGCTTGAGGAAGCGGAACGAGTTGCCTACGAAGGCTATCAAGAAGCCGTTGCCATTATTAAGGACCAAGAGATGAGGAAAGAAGCTCTTAAAGAAGAGTTTGAAAAGATGCTCGAAGAGCAGTATGAAGAAGCCTACAAGATGATTGAAGAAGAGAAGGGCAAGAATACTGATATCGAGACAACAATGTTGGAAGAGTATGATTCCAAACTCAATGATATGAAAGAATATATCGTTGATAAGGTTGATGCATTCCTACAGCACAAGGGTAAAGAAATTTATGAACAAGCTAAACGTGACATTATTAATGACCCACGTATGGCTGAGCATAAAGTTGTCCTTGACAAGATTGTTGAACTCACTTCCGACTATCTCTCAGAAGAAGAAGCACAACTTGCTACTAGCTCTAAGCTGGACGAAGCTCGCCAAGAGCTTGATAAGCTGAAGGCACAAGTGAAGATCATGGAGGGGCGTAATATCCGCATCTCTACTGATAACACAAAGATGCAAGAACAATTAAACGAGGCCGCACAGGTCTTGAAAGAATATAGAGAAGCCAAAGAATCCGATAAGGAAAAAGAGGTTATCTCAGAACAGAATGAAAGAGTTGAAAAAGCAGAGAGCGCAACGGGGAGAGGACAAGTCGTAACAGACGAAAAATTGATTGCTGAGTTTGACGAACCGGAAGTAGTTAAAGAAAGCAAACAAGAGGAAACTGACACACTGAGCGAGAGTTTTGGTGACCTTGCCGCCATCAAAAAGCTTGCAGGTGTTAAATAATATTGCGAGGTTAAACAATGTTTAGTGGTAATTCAAAACTTTTGAATGAAAGTAAAGTTTGTGAAGCCAAGTGGGAAAAGACTGGTCTTCTTGAGAGTGTAGATGGCGACCTGGATGATGAATTCATTCGCAAGAACACTGCCGTTATGCTTGAAAACCAAATGCTTTTCAACGAGACTTCAACCGACACGGGCGACATTGCCCAGTTCAAGCGTATTTCTATTCCGCTTGTACGTCGTATTTATCCCCAGTTAATTGCTAACAAGATTGTATCCGTACAACCATTGCTTGGCCCAACTGGTTTGGTTTATTACCTACGCTTCCGTTACAGCAGCAACAAGGGCGCAACCCGTGGTGCTGATAATAATGGCGGCTACCCAACTGACGATGTGAATTCACTTCAACAGTTGGCAAGTGGTGATGCAAACCTTGATATCTACTACTCTCACCAGTTCGTCCAGAATGAGACGAGTTCCACTGATGATGGTTTAGATATGACAAGTGTTTTCGCTCCGCTTGAACACACGCCAATTTTGGCAGGAACGATGACAGGTACGATTTATGATGGTGCTACAGCAGTTGCTACGTATGCCATCGATGAGAGTGGTACTTTCACCGTTAATGCTATTGGTGCTCCTGATTATACCCCACTAGCAGCCGGTAGTTCGCTAGACCTCACCACAGGTGAGCTAGTAATTGCGTGGTCTGACACTGGTGGCGGGGGAGCCGGGCCTGGGGACAACTCTGTTGTCGCAAACTATGAATATAACATGGAATGCAACCCTGATCTGCCCGAAATTAATTTAGTCGTGGAAAGCGAAGAAGTCGCTGCCAAGACAAGAAAGCTTAAGGCTGTTTGGTCCTATGAAGCTCAACAAGACCTTCGTAGCCAGCACAACCTTGACGCTGAAGCTGAATTGACAGCCGTTTTGGCCCAAGAAATTAACTTGGAAATTGACCGAGAAGTTCTTACTGACCTTCGTAACAACGCTGGTACGGTTGCTTCTTGGGACTTCAATACCGCTTTGGGTGACACAATTAAAGAGCGTTATGAAAGCCTCTACGTGAAGATCGTAGAAGTCAGTAACGTTGTTCATAGAAAGACTCTTCGTGGTGGATGTAACTGGCTTGTTACTTCTCCTGAAGTTGCTTCTATCTTTGAAACAGCTACCGCTGGTTTCGCTCCTGCACCTTCCGAGACTTTCACAAGTTCTCTAGGTATCCAGTACGTTGGTACGGTGAATAGCCGTTGGCGTCTGTACAAAGATCCTCTGTTCCCACAAGGCCAGATCCTTATGGGTTACAAGGGTGACAGCTACATGGACGCTGGTTACTTCTACCTTCCATACGTGCCCCTGACACAAACTCCGGTTGTGTTGGACCCCGAGAGCTTCTGCCCGAGGAAGGGTATCTTGACACGTTACGGTAAGAAGTTGCTCCGTGAAGGAAGTAAGTTCTACGCCCGTCTGTCAATTGCAAACTTCGTGATCTAATCGTAGATTACATAAAATAATTAAACCCGCCTCAATTAATTTTGAGGCGGGTTTTTTATTCGATATCAACAATAAATAGCATGGAAGGATTTTTAGTAAAGGATTACTTGTTATGGACAAGAAGGTTATTCTATTTATAGCACTGTTTGTGCTATCTACACTCTTCTTCTACTCCACGTCAACAGAAAGACCAGTAGAAGAACTCTTTAAGAAATTTGAGGGAGCAGTTTCCGAACTGACTCAACCTCAAGAGCCGCAACAACCCAACATTTCGGTTGTTATCCCATCTTTTATGGAGTATCCACAATTAGTGGAGCAATTAAAAGCGTGGGAAAAAGAAGCGGAAGATTTAGTTGAGATTGGAACCTATGGGAAAACAACTAAAAATAAGGATCAAGTTTATATTCGCATTACCAATGAGATGAAAACAGGTGACAAACCCAAAGTTTTGATGTCGGGTTGTATTCATGGTAATGAGCCTATTTCTACCTGCACTGTATTGGGGTGGATTGGAACTATTCTAGATAATTATGGGAAAGATGCAAAAATTACAGAACTTGTAGATACAAGAGAACTGTGGTTTATTCCAGTTATATCCCCCGATAGTTACCCCAATAGTAGAAGCGTAGACGGGGTTGATCCCAATAGGAATTTTTATGACAACAAAAAGTCAGTAACGCCTATTCAAAATTTAAGAGATTTCTTTAAAAAACAGGAATTTGATGCCTTTGCCTCAGGGCACTCTTATGGAAGGGTATTTATATATCCTTCAAATAAAGACGCCTACAAAAGAATATGCGGGAAAATGGGCGACTTGTCAGGCTATAGAACTAGAGGTGGATCTGCTGGGCCAACTCTAGATGCCAATTGGGCAGATAGACAAGGTGCATTTGGAATTATTATTGAATTCGGCACACATCAAAGACCCCCCTCAGATAATGAAATCAAAGATGAGTTTAATAGAACTTATGAGGCGGCGTTATATTTTATGAAAGAGGCCCCAATAGCATTTGAAAATAATGCAAAGCCCGACTTGCACAACACATCAGAAGGTCTTATAGAGGCGGGGCTGCAATTTCCGGGGGCTAATGTTTGTAAATCAGAACCCCATCCACTATTGATGGAATTAGCTACAAAACACGCAGAATATCAAGCAAGAGTTCGGACACAAGGACATCAAAATTTCAACAAACGCTCTCAAGAGATTATGAATGCTGGTTTAGGGAGAGAGACAGCAGAGATTTGTGCCGAATCATGGAAACGACAAGAAAATGATTCAATGTTTGATTTAGGGTGGGAAATGTTTAAATGTTGGAAAGAATCGCCAGGTCATTGGTCTGTTGCTTCAAAACAACATCGTTACTTTGGCGCAGATATGGCAAAAGGATCAAATGGTGTTTGGTATTCTTGTATTATTGTTTGTAACTGAATAAATATTAGTAGAGGATTTTGTAAAGGAGTGCTATGAACAGGATCGTTTTATCTCTATTCTTATTTTTTGTACTACTCTGTACACCTGTTTTTTCAGCGGAAATGGCAGAGGGAACAGTCATATTCTTTAAGAATGGATTCTTCTCTCGCCCCATTGCAAGACACACAGGAAGTCATATGTGTCATGTGGCTATTGTTTTGTATGAAGATGGCAGACATTGGGCTTACGAAGCAGCCCCAGGTGGCGTGCAAAGAACACTATTAAGCACATATTTAGAAAAAACAGTTAGGCGTCAAAGATTTCGTAGAAGCCTAGAAGTGTATTATGTGCAGCCTGATGTGCCCTATACCGGGGAAGAGCTTGCCAAAATGAAGAAATATGCTAATTCACATATTGGAAGACCATATTCTTTAAGGGGTTGGCTAGTCAATCGTGAAGTAATTGGAATGCATTGTAGTCACTATGTAGGCGATATGATAAGTCAAACGGGGCGGATTAACTCAGCACATTGGAAAGAAAGTCCGATTAGCCTTTATAGAAAGCTGACCGAGTAGATATATATTTTAATGGGCGCACAATCAGCAACAGGCACAGGCCCCGGCTCGGCAGAAGGTAAATTAAGAGGCTATACTCTTGATGACATGCATAAGGTTCTCAAGGCGAATAGCCCAGCCGCCTCTGTTAACAAAACTGGTGGTCCCGCCAATAAGCACGTTCAGTTTAGAAACGGGCTTGAAATTAGAGTTGTTGAGTCTTCTGTGACCATTATTTATGTGACCTTTGAAGACCATCTAATTGTCGTAACATCTGAAGATGCTACCACTGTTAACTTGCCTGATCCTAGAGGGTGTAGTGGGGAAGAATATGTTATAAAACGAGCCAATACTTCTACTGCGGCTTTGACTCTCAAAAGTGAAGGTTTCCTTGTAGATGGTTTGGCAGAATGGTCTACCACCAATCAAGCAGTGGGGATGCATGTTGTATCAGATGGGACTCAATGGTTGATTGCATCTTGGTATTATGGAACTTGGGGCGAGGATGTTTGTAGTTATGATGATCTTGATGAGGCAAGTTCGGATATAACGCCAGGGCCAGAAGACGGTGAGACACTACTTTCGGGCCATCCACAATTAATTCGTGCGATGACAAATCTTGATCCGCCCACTGAAGATGGTCACCACTCTTTTTGTCACCGCCTCTGTGTATTTGAATGTGCCCAACACAATGGGACTACTTATGTTCTTGGGGCTCCTACTTATATTTTAAAGACCAACGTTGGTGCAGAAAATGCTGCGGAAGGTGGGGCGTTTAGAGAAGAATTTGATGGTTCGCCATCGGGAACACTATTAAACACAGCCCCCTATTGGTGGAGCTATGCAGAGTGTGGTGGATATGAATTGGAAACGGTTGGTGATTTTGAATTGACGAATGCAGAAGAATTGAGAGTGTATGAGAAAGTAAGCACAGCATTAGGGGCGAATTTACCGGCAGCGGGCGAGTGGCACACGTTAATTTTGTTATTTAAACGATCACGCCATACCGATGTAATGGAAGATTCTGACTCTTATCTACGGTTAATGAAATGTTGGGTTACAGAAGAGCAAGTAAGTGAATAGATAAAATAGGCCACGTTAAATCGGGTGAATTCAGGGAAAACCCAGAACGGGCAACCCTGAGCCAAGCTTTCGGTACACCGGAAGAAGGTGCAGAGACTACTGGGGAGGTAGAGTCCTCTTAATTACCAGCAAGAGCGCCCGGCCCTACGGGGATGAGATAGTCCGATCTGTATGGGAACATACAGCTAACACATTGGCACTGGTGGTGTGGCTAAATGGGTGCTTTTAGAGATTTTATAGAGAACGTAGGGGACAGCCCCACAGAAGAATTACCAAGCCAAACACCGGCTGCTGGGATGAAAGTTCCTACTGCGCCTCCTGTTAAATCAACTCCTGAGGAGCCTTATGCTATTAGAAGGCTTGAAGTAGGAGTACAAAGAGCAATGACCGACTCTTCAAACCTTCACAAGATGTTAAATGCCGTGAAGGAGAGAATTAGACAATTAGAAATAAAATTCATGCAGTTTCAAGGCAAATCGCCTGACGCACTTGATGATCCGGCTCATATATTCGGACCTCAATCATAAATGCGGGCCTTCCTTGGCCGCTTGACAACCTTGTTTTTTCTATAAGCTACGGCGAATTCCCACCAATCTTCCGGCAATTGTATGTAATCAGGATGTGGTTGCATATCAATTGTGTAATCCTCACCATCAAATACGAAATATTTACTAGAGCCGGGAAATTTGCCGCAAAATGGACTTCTAAACATAAGCAATGATAACTTTGTTTTCTCTTTTTCTGTATTCTTAGGGTAATCTTCTAATCTTAAATCAATTGCATCAATAACCCCATCTTCAGTAGCCAAGGGGCGAGGTAATGAAATCATTGCCATTTCATTAAGTAGCCACTCTTTAAAAGATTCCCCAATACTTCCACAGCCAGGGCATTCTACTTCGGGGCCGCGATAATTAGGAAATGAAGTCCTGCAATGCGGACATGAATAACCCCCGCGATCAGAAGGAAGTGCTTGGGGTCGGCGTCGTTTACGGACAGGCTTCAAGTAATGAAAAGGAATATCTTCAAGCTCGCCTGAGTACCCTTTGCCGATATGCTTAACTACTACATCTTCTTCTTGATAGGGGTCATCCCAGGCAGCGGCCAATCGCTTGGCATACAGAAAGACAACAAGCTGGCCTGCTGGCGTTAAATATTTTCTACCTCTTCTCGGATCACCCATAAGAATATATACTTATCTTTTATAAATATATAAGATTGAGGGACTATAAATCGTAGAAAATGAGTTAGAGTATTACTCTAAATAGAATATGATCGAGAAGAAGCGACATTTGGCAAAAGCCATCACATACAGGGTATTTGGAAGCCTCTTTACAGGATTAGCTGGATTTATAATTACAGGGAGTATATCAACAGGGGGTTGGCTTACTCTAGCTGATTTTGTTATTAAAACTCTTATCTTTTATGTACATGAAAGAATCTGGTATAAGTATGTCAAATGGGGCGTAAAGGATTAGATTCTTTTCTGCTGCTTTTTAATTTGAGATTCAAGGACGGAGATTACACTTTCCATTAACCTCTTGCCATTGGAATCTTTTGCTTTTTTACACTTGCGCTCCGCCTCTTTTAATTCAGCCATAAATCGGGCAGTAGCGAGTTCTGTTAGTTTGATTTCAAGTTTGTAGCTTTTCATGATGTAGCCATTTAGCGAAACTGAAGTCTTCTTGTTTGGGTAGAACCTGTTTGTTTTTCAGCATAGCTTGACGTACTAGGATTTCAGAGCCATTATTTTTAATTATATCTTGCTCATCAAATTCATAAGTCATTAGTATGTCAATATCGTCTGTGAGCCCTGTGTAATAATCCTTAACAAACTCTTCGCTTGCTCCTAAATATATGCCTTGTGGATGGGTGATGATAGACCCTATTTCCCCATTGATGGTTGCATTAGATTGCAAAGAGTAATATCGGTTGCTGTCATAGGCGACTATTTTATAACCCACTCGTTTCATGCTTCTATGTAGTCAAATGTTTCACAATCATGCGAACCATTATAAATTGCCACCAACCTAGAGCGGGCAATATGAAAATCACAAAAATGTCGATGGGTGTCATCTGATAACCGTTATGTGGTTGAAACCTTCGGATAGAGTGGGCCTTTCATATTGTTCTATATGCTCTTGAACGGCTTCCATCCAGAATTCGCGGGTGAGACCTCTACTATCAGATTTCATTCGGCGTTCCACATGCACTTCCGGCGACTCTATTGGAAAAACCCTCGCATGAATGGGCACTTCAAGGCTTCTTGCCAGAGCGATCCATCTTGCCCGGCTTTCCTTCCTCAAGTGAAGCCCTCTATCAATAATGACATCTCTCCCCATTAAAACAGCAGAAAGCAGGATGTGGGTTTCAATAGATTTGTAAAACGGTTTTAGTTTTTTATCGTAAAGGGTGTAATCCCCGGCATGAACTGCTAAAAGAATGGCATCATCATTTATAATGATTGCACCCTCTTTGGCTCTTTCTTTGGCGCAAGTTGATTTTCCTGATGCAATCGTGCCACAATAAAGCTCGATCATTGGTATCTTTCTTGATATAAATTTTCATACTGCTCTGTAAATGTAAGTTTTTCAGCATCATGAAGAAACTTAATTTCACTCTCACTCAACATAGTAAGGAAGCAATTGTTTCAACAAGGATTTCTTTAGGGCTTTTCTCTAATGATTGATGCCCCCAAATTGTAGTAGTTTTCAAATTCACCAATAAGGTTATGTGCTTCCAAAACATCATTTAATAGAGATTTCATGGCTGGACTGTTCCCTGTGATGATTCTTACAGGGAGGTCATTCAATAACACGAAGTTTTCAAGGAGGCGATTTACTTCGTGATGTTTTGTGCCATGTAAATCTAAAGTTTTCATATTACTATCTATAAATAAGATATCGCACTTTTGGTACTGGGAGCCCGTTTCTTTTATTCCGAAGAAACGGGCTTTCTTACATAAATAAGTTATTATGAAAATGTTATGGATGATAACAATTTTTTTCTCTCTTCTGCCGCCTACTTCTAAGGCACTTGATCTTCCCACACCCATACCCGTTGCTGAAATTGAATACAAAGAGGAAGCTCCGCGACGTGGATGGCAAGAACGAGGAGAAGAATGGGCATTATGGTTAATCCCCTCAGTAAAAATAGGAGGCGGATCAGGCACAATGGTTTATTTTGATTCATCTACCAATTACATGTACGTCATCTCTTGCGGACACCTATTCAACAACGGCTACAAAGGTGTAGATGAATACAAAAAGAACCCCAGAACCCGAGAAGTAACAGTATTCTACCATAACGAAAAGAAATTAGCCAAACCTGAAAAGTACGAAGCAGAGGTCTTATGCCATGTTTGTCAGGTGTGGAAAGGTGGTGGCGGAGTTTGGGATGTTAGCTTAATGCGATTCAAACCAAAATGGAAAAATCCAATTTATGCTCCAATTGCCCCCCTAAATTTAAAACTTGTTAAAGGACAAGAATATCATAGCGTAGGGTGTGACGGCGGATCAGAAATTGCCCATTATTTAGTTGAGTTTCAAGAAGAAAGAAAAAGAGGAACTGTAACTGAATATGTTACCCAGAAAAATGGACCGCGTGGGGGTCGCTCCGGGGGTGGAGTCTTCACCGATAATGGGGAGTTTTTTGCCATCTGTTCTAGAGGCAGCAATA
>JGI10211J14876_10000943_pt1 | contig 12636 bp, 12 predicted proteins | sample Etolagsediment_FD_14876 | JGI IMG/M metagenome (IMG submission 14876)
GCGTGGAGCGTTGTTCTGTGTCGGGGCCTTGTTAAACGACCCTCACGTAAACCTACTATTGTGATATTAGTTGTCCTCTTTGCTTTTGCATTCGTTTACCACGTAAAGATTGGTCAGTACGTACGGGGCGTCAACACCTTCATCTTCTATAAATTTCATAACATTACGATGAATAATACCTCAATTTCGGCCCGTTCGCAATACCTCATCAGTGTTGCCGAAATTGTGTCGCGCTATCCTTTGCTCGGTGTTGGTTCTGGGGGTTTTTATGATGCAGTGACGGCAACAGATCGCTACAAAAACCCTCGTGGTATTGCTAAGGAAAATGCAGAGGCCGGCGCGATGGGTAAATCCAACCCTCATAACGCATTTCTTTATTATGCTTCTGCAAACGGCTTGCCCGGGTTGCTTCTGACAATAGTTTTGTTTCTGTCTATTTTACGAGCGTTGTGGCGAAGCCTTTCAGGTCATGGCGTTTCTGGTAGAGTTATATGGGTCTGCTTGGCGGGGGCATACTTTGTATACGGAATGGCAGTGCCGTCGCTCTTCAACACGGCAATCCTATATGTACCGGCCGCGGTCGCCATTGCAATTACCCACCAAACTTATTCAGGTCATCAAAAATTCAATTATCCTTAAAAAGGAGGATCAATTAGTGAAGAAGTTTCATGTTTTATTGGTAGGTATGGCAGCTCCCATATTGATCAGGACAATGTTGTATGTTCAAGAAAAATGCAAGTATCACTTTTCTTTCATCGTTTCATCGACACGTGATGTTGTCTCACTCCTGAATGAAGGCATATCCCCAGAGATCATATATTGTTTAAGTGAGCATAAACTCAAAGAAGCTGATCTGCAAGATATCGAATATCTTAGTTCCCTGGAACAAGAGGATGTGCCAACAATCCACAATATCATCATGAGCGATCGCGTCGTTAATAAACTTCCATATGCCGATGGAATAGCTTATGCAGCTCATCTTGCACGCAGATTTAAATCTCTGTATAAAGAGCTTAGTCCATCGGTTGTTGTAGGGGGCTATGATGGAATGCATTCTGCTATTGGTTTCGCAGTTGCAAAGGCAGAGGCAATCCCTTGGTTTTCCTTGAGATTTAGTCCGATACCTCGCGGATATACCGCACTAAACCCCAGGCTCTTTCCAAAAGAGATGGTGTGCTTACGGGAACAGAAAGATGACGATTTATATAACCTGGCAGAAAAAACACTGCGAGATTTTGAAAACAAGCAGATCAAAACGCCTGCATCTATTTCAGCACACAATATTGGACTCGTAACTCAGCGGTTGCCCGGACAATTGAGGCAGGCGTTTCGAGTATTAAAAGCAACCTATTTCGGGGAGTTAAATAAATACTTGGAGTATAATTTTAAATTCATACTAAAGCAATATGTTCGAAAAAGAAAGAACATGCTCAGGCTACCTCAAAAATGGTTTTTGAAGGAACCTCCAACTTATCCTTATCTGTTTTTCGGATTCCATAAGCAACCAGAATCCACTGTTGATGTTTTTGTTAACTTCCATAGTAATCAATTTGATATAGTCGAAAAAATAGCGAGGTCAATCCCCCCGACACATAAATTGCTTGTGAAACTTCACATTAGTGATGCGGATAATTATTCCCGGAAACAGCTACTGTGGATATCAAAATTACCCGGAGTAAAATTAGTTTCTCCGAACGCACCATCCCGTGCATTCATCGAGAACTCTTCGGCTGTCATTACGATTGTTGGCACTATAGGTTTAGAGGCGGCCTTATTAGGCAAGCCCGCGCTAACATTTGGTAAGATAAATTACGAACACTTCCCAAGTGTAACAAGAATTGTTGATATCACTAATCTGCCCAATCTTATAAAGCAGAAATTGTCTGAACAAAAGCCAAGTAGAGATTCAATTATTGATGCATATAAGGAATATCTCAAACCCTATTTTCGAACTGGCCACAATGATTGGAGAAGGAAACATTTGTCGCAGGAAGAGAAGGATGGTTACGTTGAGATGTTTCATTCGCTTGAGAAATATTTGGAAACTCAATCCGATAATCTGAAGGAGGGGAGTGTTTAACCATGTACAAACAATGCATATTTAAAGGATGTTGTCTGGTGTGGTTTGTGGTAGTGGGTACGTTTAAAGGCACTGATGGTGCGGAGTTTTCTACATGATATATAATATATTCGCATGGTTTTTGTTTGTGTGGCTGAGAAACTCTTCTCGCCTCTGCTGCCGCGTTACTGGTTCGAGACGATGCTTATGGCAGTCCTAAAGAAAACGTCTGCAGAGACTAATCAGCCGCGCTGATAGTCTCTCAATGGCTCTAATAAAGGAAAATATGAAAATTGCTTTATTTCTACCTTCTTTAGAAGGGGGTGGCGCTGAACGTGTTGCAGTGAATCTCGCAAATGAATTTGCCAGGAGATGTGTTAATGTTGATTTAGTCTTAGTTTCCAAAGTTGGTTCGTATTTACGAGAAGTTCTTAATGAAGTAAACATAATAGATTTAAGGGCAAGTAGGGTCTCGTTTAGCATATTTTCTTTGGTCAGGTATATTCAAAAAGAAAAACCGGATGTGGTGTTGTCCACGTTAAATCATGCAAACATAATAGCTATTATTGCAAATAAGATTACAAGAGCAAATACCAATTCTGTTATTAGAGTGCCATGCTATTTTTCTTTATCAGAAAAGGGATGTATGAGATTATTAGCCGGAGTATTATATCCAAAATCAGATATAATAATTGCAATTTCCGAAGATATTAAAAAGGATTTAGTTAAGACTTTGAATATTCCGGAAAAAAACATTGAAGTCGTATATAACCCAATATTTGATGAATCAATTATAGAAAAAACAAGGCAAGAAGTTGATCATCCCTTTTTTAAAAACAAGCACGATAAAATTATTTTAGGGGTTGGGAGTTTGACAGCAATTAAAGATTTTCGCACTCTTATTAAAGCTTTTTATGAATTAAATAAAAGAGGAGAACAAACAAAACTCATAATATTGGGGGAGGGAGAGGAGAGGGGCGCTTTAGAGAGATTGATAATGGAATTTAATCTGAAAGAGAGGGTATCTCTTCCTGGATTTGTAAATAATCCTTATGCTTATATGGCAAAATCAGATGTTTTTGTACTTTCTTCTTTGTCGGAGGGCTTTGGAAATGTGATAGTGGAAGCACTGGCATGTGGGACATCAATTGTTAGTGTGGATTGCCCAGGTGGACCCGCTGAGATTTTAGAACAAGGAAAATATGGAAGGCTTGTGCAGCCGGGAAGTGCAACGGCAATAGCCAAGGCCATTGAAGAAGTCTTAGATAGTCCTTTTGACCCTATAAGTTTAAAGAAAAGAGCAACAGATTTTGATATCGAAAAAATGGCAAATAGATATTTGGAAGTAATGTTTAGTAAATAACCGAGCTACTGGTACGCATCTCTTTACCATTGCATCGTACATGTTAGAACAGCCGGGAGTCAAATAAAATAATACTTGGCAAAACTCAGTGCAGCAGAAAAAATGGTTAGTTATGGAGGGAATGGAGTAGAGACCTGCATAGATACGGTTTTGGTACGCATGCCGAAATGAAAAAACTAACTTTACATCCAGAAACATCAATATGCACAGAGATTATGGACTTGTTTAGTGTTTGGAATTTGGGATAAACGTATATCCAATAGCTAAAAAGGTAAAAAAATGATTGAAAAAGTTCAAACACATCTTAAAGAGAATTACCTTAAAAGTGAGTATGATAATCTCCCAAGATTCATATCTTACTTTTATCAAATCGACCTTATCCGAGAATTGCAACCAAAGAAAGTTTTAGAAATTGGAATAGGCAATAAAACAGTTTCAACTTATTTAAAAGAAAGACACTATGAAATAACAACATGTGATCTCGATGTAGATTTGGAGCCAGACTATGTTGCAGACATTAGGAAACTTCCTTTCCAGAATAATACGTTCGATGTCGTAATGGTCTGCCAGATTTTAGAACATATACCTTATGAATCAGTCAGTGGTGCATTGTCTGAACTATTCAGGGTTTCCAGAAAAAACGTTATCATATCATTGCCGTACAACAGTACTTATTTTGAGGTAGTGTTCAAATTTCCATATATTAGAAAACTTATTAACAAAGAGTTCATTGATTTATTCATGAGAATTCCTTTATCTTTTATGAAAATTGGTTCTTCAGGAAACCACCATTGGGAAATCGCAAGAAGAGGATATCCTCTTCGAAAAGTCAGAAAAACAATCAGGGAGAAATTCAAAATACTTAAAGAATTTCGCCCCCCTCTAAACGGATATCATCATTTTTTTGTTTTAGAAAAAAAACAGAACCTAAATTGAGCGTTTTTTTGCGAAATCATTTTTTCCATAAGGGTTGCTTTGTTAGCAGTTCTTTTCACTTTGTGGATTTTAGTCGATTATAATAATGTGTGGAATAGTTGGTAAAGTAGTACGCCGAGGTTGCGATCTTGGTTTTACTGAAGAAAAAAAAATCCAGGTTCTGGATACCATTCGTCATCGTGGCCCCGATGCGCAGGGCGAGTACTCCGATGGCAACCTTTGGTTTGGCCATGTTCGGTTGAGCATTATTGACCTTTCTGATGCTGCAAGCCAGCCGATGGCAACACCTGATGGTCGTTGTGTCATTTGTTACAACGGAGAAGTTTATAACTTTACCGAACTGGCTCAGTCACTTAATCTCCAGGATATGCGCTCTTATTCTGATACTGAAGTCGTGCTGAAGAGCTTTGCCCGGTTGGGTGTTGAAGCAATGAAGCAATTCAATGGCATGTTCGCTTTCGCGCTGTATGATAAGCAAGCTCAAAAGTTGTGGTTGGTGCGCGACCGACTCGGAATCAAACCGCTTTACTACCGCATAGATTCTCGAGGGCTGTCATTTTCATCTGAAATCAAAGGAATTATTGCACTTGGCGAAGACACACCAGCGTGCGATGTATCGTCCCTCCATGAGTGGTTGTATTACGGCAATACGCTGGGAGGGCGAACGCTCTATCAAGGAATCAAGCAGTTGTTGCCCGGGCATTACCTTGAACTTGATTTAACATCATTTCAGTATGTTATCCGCGAATATTGGTCGCTCAAGCATCAAGCAAGTCGTACGATCTCGATCATTCATAGTGAGCAGGACATGATTGCCGAAACGCGACGCTTGCTTGAGCAGGCGGTCAAGCGGCAGCTCGTGAGTGACGTGCCAGTCGGATTATTTCTTTCAGGAGGGGTTGATTCAAGTGCTATCGCCGCTTTTGCTTCCCGGCATTACGAGGAGCGCTTGGCGACATACTCGGCAGGCTTTGACTTTGTTCGAGACGGCGGAGAACTGCCCAAGGCGAAGCGCGTTGCAAACCTTTTTGGCACAGACCACCACGAGATTCACATCACGGGCGGAGATGTCGGTGATCTGGTTGAGGAGATGATCAAACACCATGACATGCCGTTCTCGGATGCGGCGAATATCCCATTGTTTTTAATGGCCTCCCAGATCAGTGCGCAAACTAAAGTTGTGCTCCAAGGTGATGGCGGAGATGAGTTGTTTGGAGGCTACAGGCGCTATTCCACATTAAGTTATTATCCATGGCTGCACCCCATGGCACAAATTTTTCAGCATCTCTATGGCGTCACGCCTAAATCCGCGTTCCACTACCGGGTTCAGCGCTATCTACACGCGTTCGCCGCTCAGGACCTTGCCACAACAATGGCACTGTTGCTTACTATTGAGGACCAACAGTTATTACCCTCAGCCATATTTTCTCCGCAACTTCGTCGGGTAATTGAGCGATCTGATCCGTTCGCACGGTATCTCGAGTGCCAACAGTCTTTCGCCGACCATGACATCGGCAATCAGATGTCTTTTGTTGATTTAATGATTATCTTACCGGATACTTACCTTGAAAAAGTTGATCGGTCTACCATGGCCGNAAGANCTTGAGGTGCGTGTGCCGTTTCTTGATCATGATCTGGTTGATTACGTCGCGCAACTTCCGAGCCGTTGCAAAATACCCTTCGGCAAGAAGAAATGCCTGCTGAAATCGGCTCTCAGGGGTATAGTTCCTGATGATATTCTTTATGGCCCCAAGAGGGGTTTCAGCGTCCCCTTTGGAGATTGGCTTCAAACATCTCTCAAACCGCTGTTTTTTGATCATCTATCGAAGTTCACGCAAGAACAACCTGAGGTCTTGAACACTAATTATATTCATAAATTATTCGAACGAACCAGAAACGGCCGGCAGAACCACTCATTTATGTTGTGGAAAATTTTAAATCTAGTTGTTTGGGCCAACAATCTGAACATTCATATCTCTAAGAAAGGAGTCGAATAAATGTCTTCGTTTCCTCCGCTCGTTTGCCCTAGTGATCATTTGCCCCTGGAAGAAGTCGCGGGGGGGCTCACCTGCCCCGCAGGCCACAGATATCAAACGCAGTTGGGTATTCCGCGACTTCTGGCAGCGGAAAGTAACTACACTGATCCGTTTGGGGAGCAATGGAATCAATACCGCATGACACAACTGGATTCTTACACAAACACCACGATTTCGAAGGATCGCCTGAAGCGGTGTTTAGGGGATGCACTGTTGAAAAAGCTGAACCAAGAGGAAAGGGTAGAGCTTCTCGAAGCTGGCTGTGGTGCAGGAAGATTCACCGAGGTATTGCTCGATTTGCCAGGGGCCTCTGTAAGTTCTATTGACCTGAGTTCTGCCGTTGAGCCGAACCAGCTTAACTGTCCGCAATCTGACCGGCACAGAATTGTTCAATGTGACATCAAACAGCTTCCCTTCCTGCCGGAGCAGTATGATGTTGTTTTATGTATTGGTGTTATTCAGCATACGGAAGCTCCGGAACAGACGATTGCGGGATTATATGGACAAGTCAAACCAGGCGGCTATTTGGTGATAGACCACTACACCCATATGCTTTCGCGTTACACAAAAGTGACGTCTCTTATGCTACGTCCCATCTTAAAGAGGCTGCCGCCGAAGCAAGGGATTAATATTACCGAACGATTAGTACGCATTTTTTTCCCGCTGCATCGCGCCGTAAAGCACAATCGGCTGTTACAGGTATTATTATCCCGTATCTCGCCATGCGCGACTTATTACAGCTCTTATCCGGAATTAGACGACAAGTTGCAGTATGAGTGGTCAGTCTTGGATACACATGACGGCCTAACGGATTACTATAAACATTTGCGTACTCGTTCACAGATAATAAATACGTTAGCGCGCCTGGGAGCACAAGATATTTGGGTAGAGAAAGGCGGGAACGGCGTTGAGGCGCGTTGTCGTAAACCAATACAATCCCAAGCAAATTAAATGCGAGTTCTCTGGACACACAATTTTGACCCCGACGAACTCAATGCAGGTGTTTTTATGTCCAAGGCCGCAGAAGGTCTCAGGGGCCTTGGCGTCGATGTTCAACTGGAATATCTCGATAATTTACGTTCACCGTTGAATATTTTTAAAGCAAGAAAACATGTTAAAAAAATATCCAAAGATTTTGATTTGGTTCATGCTCAGTATGGATCTGCGTGTGCAATAGCAACCTTGACAGCTAAAGACTGCCCCAAAGTGCTTTCATTACGCGGTAGCGATTGGAATGTTCACACCGCATCGTTTAGCTTTCTTTATTGGCATACTCGGCTGGCGAAACTAATGACTCGATTGGCTATTAAGAGATATGACCTTGTCATTACAGTTTCCAATCGGATAGCCTTGGATTTGCAAAAAAAATTTCCAAAGGTTCGTTATATTGCGCTTCCTTCGCCTGTTGACGTGGATCGCTTCGTGCCAGTAGACAAGGAACAAGCAAGACTATTGCTTGGGTTTCCAAATAACAAGGAGAAGTGGGTGCTTTTTACTTCACAGTATCGTAATAATCCAATTAAGAGATATTCGCTGGCCAGGCAAGCAGTCGATCTGGCAAATGCCAAATTGGGGAATGTAAGAATGCGAGTGGCAAGTGGTCTTCCACATTCACAACTCCCTCTCTTTGTGACTACATGCGACCTTATCTTATGTACGTCAGAAAACGAGGGGTGGCCAAACTCAATCAAAGAGGCTCTTGCTTGCAATATACCATTCGTTTCCACCGACGTCAGTGATCTTCACGATATTGCAGACAAGGAGGCGACCTGTCGAATATGTCCGCCCGATGCCACAGTGCTCGCAGAGAATATTTGCGATGTATTATCTACACCGAGGACAGAGAACCTTCGCCGCCATGTGATTGAAATGGATGTTAGCACAATAAGTGAGAGGCTTTTAGATTTGTATAAGGGCTTGGTTTTGCGGAAGCGATCTGGGTTGCAACTATAGCATATTCCATATGCCATGGATTTTCATGAATGAAAAGATGGGGTTAATTGAGCACTTACTTTGCAACATTACTTTGCAAAAGGGAAGAGGGAGAAGGGGAATAAATGAAGACACCATTTGTTGATTTGAAGGCGCAGTATCTTTCAATCAAAGAGGAGATTGATCAGGCAATATCCAATGTTATTCAGGATTCCGCTTTTATCGGAGGAAAATATGCAAAAATATTTGAGCAAACCTTTGCAGATTATATCGGCGTGAAAAACTGTATCGGGGTAGGTAATGGGACAGATGCACTTTACATTGCGCTGAAGGCACTGGGGATTTCTGAAGATGATGAGGTTATTACTGCTGCAAACACCTTCATCGCAACATCTGAAGCGATTAAAATGACTGGGGCAAGGGTTGTGTTTGTTGATTGCAACAAGGAGACTTACAACATTGATGTTGATAGACTTAAACAGGCCATAACCGGCAAAACAAAGGCCATTATTCCTGTGCATCTTTATGGCCAGCCGGTCGAAATGCGAACAATAAAAGATATCGCAACTAAACACAATCTGTATGTCGTTGAGGATGCTGCTCAGGCACATGGAGCGATATACTACAGTGGTCAGAAGCCAGAAGCCAGAAGTCAGAAACGCAAAGGAAATCATGTCTCAATAAACACACCGAACTCAATGGAAAAGTATGCCTACAAAGTCGGCAGGTTAGGTGACGTTGCTTGTTTCAGCTTTTTCCCAGGAAAAAATCTTGGCGCTTATGGAGATGCAGGCGCTGTAGTAACCAATAATTATGAACTGGCAAAAAAAGCCAGGATGTTTGCCAATCACGGCAGAATAGAAAAATACAACCATGAATTTGAAGGTGTTAACAGCCGCCTCGATGGCCTGCAGGCTGCAATCCTTGATGTTAAATTAAAATATCTTGATAAATGGACTGAGCGAAGAAGAACTATAGCCAAAATGTATGATGCTGGCCTGAAAGATATCGTTATTGCACCGAGTGTTCTGCCTGATGTAAAACATGTCTACCATCTTTATGTTATACGAATAAAAAACAGGGACAGGGTAAAAGAACTTTTAGCTGAGAAAGGGATTGCAACAGGGATTCATTATCCAATTCCGCTTCCTTTTCTAAAGGCTTATAGCTACTTAGGACATAAGCCCGCAGATTTTCCGGTTGCATATTCTATGAAGGATGAAATCCTAAGTTTGCCGATACATGGCGACATGAGGGATGAGCAGGTTGAGTATGTCATAGCCAGTCTCAAGGATATTGCAAATAAGATATAGATGAAAAGAGGAGAATACATGAAACACGATCAAAAAATCAGATTTGCCTTAATCGGCTGTGGAGCCATTGCCAATAAACATATCATAGCCGTCAGCAGGGTTGATAATGCTGAAGTTGTTGGCGCTTTTGATATCGATTCTCATGCTGCACAGGCATTCGGCGAGAAAAACTCAATTCCTGCATTTACGAATGTTGAGGAGATGATAGAAAAAACAGAGCCGGATGCTTTAAATATTCTAACTCCATCAGGTATTCATGCCGCTAATGTAATGGAACTTATGCATTTCAACAGGCACTTTGTTGTGGAAAAACCGCTGGCGCTCAGACTTGATCAGATTGACCGGATAGTTGAGCAATGTGATACAAGAGGAATAAAGATATTTGTGGTTCAACAAAATCGTTTTAACCCACCTGTTCAAAAGCTTAAGGAAGCTCTGGAAAAGGGCCGCTTTGGAAAACTCATTTTGGGAACGATAAGAGTCAGATGGTGCAGACCGCAGGCATATTATGACCAGAAATCGTGGCGAGGAACATGGGCAAATGACGGAGGGGTTTTTACCAACCAAGCCAGCCACCATATAGATATGCTGATATGGTTAATGGGCGATGTTGAAAGTGTAATGGCAAAAACAGCTACAAGACTCGTCGATATAGAGGCGGAAGATACGGGCGTGGCAATCCTGAAATTTAAAAATGGAGCATTAGGCATACTTGAAGCGACAACCGCTACAAGGCCAAAAGACCTGGAAGGATCCATAAGCATACTTGGCGAGAAAGGTTCGGTTGAAGTTGGTGGGTTTTTTATGAATGAGCTTAAGACATGGAATTTTGAGGAAGCCGATGAGATGGATGCCAAGGTATGGGACAAGTTTTCAAAGGTTCCAAATGAACCTGCTTGGAATCATTCCCAGTTCTTTAAAAATGTAGTAGATAGCTTGGTAAATGGGAAAAGAGGATTGATTGACGGACTTGAGGGGAGAAAATCTGTTGAACTGATAAACGCAATATACGAATCAGCAGAAACAGGCAAAGAAGTGGCATTGCGATTTACTCCTAAAGAATGCAAACTTGGCATGACTAATGGTGAGTAAAACAGCAATTATTCATCCTGGTGTAAAATTAGGCAAAGGATGTGAAATAGAAGATTTTGTGATTATCGGAGCTCTTCCAAAGGGGTCTGCCCCGGGTGTGCTCGAAACCGTTATCGGTGACAATGCTGCAATAAGGTCGCATACAGTCATATATGCTGGCAATAGAATCGGGAAGAATTTTCAAACAGGGAATAAGACTAATATCCGGGAGCTAAACGAAATAGGTAATGATGTCAGTATTGGAACACTGTCGGTTATTGAGCATCATATAAAGATTGGAAATGGTGTGAGAATTCATTCACAGGCCTTTATCCCCGAATACTGCGTTCTTGACGATGGATGCTGGATAGGGCCGAATGTAGTGCTGACCAATTCAAAGTATCCCAAATCACCAAATGCAAAAGCAGAGCTGGCAGGCGTACATATTATGAAAGGGGCAAAGGTCGGGGCTAATGTAACTGTATTGCCCGGGATTACGATAGGAGAAAATGCACTTGTTGGCGCAGGGTCCGTGGTTACAAAAGATGTGAATGATGGGGCCGTAGTTGCAGGAAATACGGCAACGGTTGTCAAAAACATTGCAAATATAAAAGCTTACACCTTGTGATTATATAAATGCGAATTACGTACATACATCAATATTTTTCGACCATGGATTCTGCCGGTGGTGTTCGTTCGTATATTTTTTCGAAATATCTGGTTTCTAAGGGCCACGAGGTTACAGTTATAGCATCGGATAATTCCTTACCTGAGAAATACAAGGGCATAAAAAGATTCGAGGTGGATGGAATTAAGGTCATAAGTGTAAAAACCAATTACACTGCCAACCTCAATTTTGCTCAGCGAATATCAGCGTTTATAAAATTCATGATTTTGTCCAGTTATCTGGCTCTAAAAACTTCCCCAGATCTTGTCTTTGCCACGAGTACCCCTTTGACAGTAGCTTTCCCTGGGTTGGTTGTTAAATTTCTAAAAAGAGTGCCATTTGTTTTCGAGGCCAGGGATTTATGGCCTGATGTCCCAATTGAGCTTGGAATAATAAAAAACAGAGTACTGATTTTCCTGCTGAAGGTATTTGAAAAGATTACATATCACTTTGCAGACAAAATAGTATGTATTAGCGAAGGTATAAAAGAGAAAATCCCCGCACCCGACAGAAAAAAGGTATATGTTCCGATTGGCTGTGATCTCGACCTATTTGATGGCGTTAGGAATTCCAGATGGAAACAAGATGCTGGTATCACAGGCGGATCGCTATTTGTGTTTACTGGCGCTATAGGAGTTGCAAATTGCCCGGAATACCTGATGAAAGCCGCAAAAATATTAAAAGAAAAAAACGAAAATGATATTTCTATTGCTCTTGTCGGCAAAGGGAGTGCTCAAGAAGATGTTTTGAAAATGAAAGGTAAGTATCACCTTGATAATGTCTTTATGTTTGATCCTGTACCAAAGGGAAAGTTGCCTGAGATCTTAGCTTCGGCTGATGGGGGGTTAATCCTCCACGGCCTGAGCACTACATACCGAGAAACCGCTTCACCTAATAAATTTTATGATTATATAGCCGCTGGTTTGCCTATAATTTTTAACTTTCAAGGGCAGTTAAAAGATTTGATCTTGGAGAAAAGGGCAGGTTGCTATGTTGGCTACCAATCTCCAGAAGAATTAAGTGACGTGCTATTACATATTTCGCAAAATAAGAAAGAAGCCTTGGAGTTTGGTAGAAATGCACGTCTCTTGGCTGAAAGAAGATTCGATCTAAAGAAAATAGTTGTTCAGTTCGAGGATATTTTAGTTGAGTGTTACCGGGTAGGTCAGGGGCGTTGCCGCCCCTTTCCCCCCTAAGAACCGTACGTGATAGTTTCCCATCATACGGCTCAAGCCTCTCTAAAGGCAGCCCTTAGGGAG
>JGI10211J14876_10000945_pt1 | contig 12631 bp, 14 predicted proteins | sample Etolagsediment_FD_14876 | JGI IMG/M metagenome (IMG submission 14876)
AGATGGGTAGTAATTGTACACCTCGCCGGTGTGAATGTTGGCAAAGCCTCGATCGAGAGGAATGCCGATGATGGAGGTAGCAGGCACTCCTCTCCACCTACAGAACTCTTCGGCGAGCTCATAGGTGGAGAAGACGCCCGATGCGGTTTCCGTGGGGGTTAACGGAAAGTGAACGGAGTAAATTCGTCCCCCAGAGACAATGGGTTGCGTCGCTGCCATAGCGTAATGGTATCACCGTGTATCTTCTTAAACCTGTACTCCCACGTATACGGGCGGTCGTTAGTGTGGGTGTCAATCTGTCCCTCGCAACCACCCTGAAGGCTGTTGATGTGTCGAGCAAACCACCGAAGTCGAGAAAGATCCGGAAGTTGCAGACGGATCTTTTGTAGCTTTGCGCACTGGTCGAAAGAGATCCATGAGGAGAGAAGACGCCCGATAGAGACGTGGGTGAGGGTGGGGGAGGCGAAAACGTTGCCGTCCGCGTCAAGCTTCAGGCAATTAACCCTTTCGATGTGGGGTAGCTCGAGAGTTTTTGCCGGAACGTAAAGACTCTCAGAGTGAACAGTCAGATCGAGGAGGGAGCGGGCGTGTTCCCAACCAACAATCTGGGAGGACTTGAGGGAATGCCTCGGTAGCCAACCCTCGTGAATGGTAAGGTATTTCAGTCTTGGGAATCGGGAAAGGTCGAGTACTTTGAACTGGGTGTTGGTGATAGTGAGACTCTCAATAGCGGTCGGTAGTCTTTCCCCGTCGATTACTTCTTCGCAGTCTTTGAACTCGACGTGCTTACACCCTTCCGGTGGGTAGATAAGAAAGTGTTCAGGAGTTGACTGGTAGACAATCGACAAGACGGAGCCAAACACCTCCATTAGCTCTGAGATGTTTGATGTGTAGACATAGTGGTTGTTGAGAAGGCTCATCTGGAGTACTCCATTTACAATAGAAAAGTATCTTTAGTCTAATTCAAGACAGAGCACAGAAACATGAGCTCAAAGAGAGAATTAGAAGAACTACGGAGATCTCCTCCGGAAGAACTCTCAGCGGACACTCCGCCCCCTGTTGCTTCGAGCCCGGATTACAGATCCCTCGAAGGATCTGGAGGACAGTATCTTCGGCCTCCTATTGCCGATGAATACGGCGAGGAAGATCCCTGGGAAGATCTGTTCGGGAGCGCATCTCTCGAGGATGGTTCTCAACCTTTTGCCGATGAGGATCTTGGAGAGGACGCTGAGCCCTACGGTTATGGATTTCCCGATCCTGCTACTCCTCCACTTCGAGGAAGAGGCGGAGAAGGTGTAGATTTTGGAGCCTTGGTTGAAAGAAGACTTAACCCGGGAGTCCGTCGGCGTCTCGACGAGTCTCGTCGAACACCTCCATTGGGATTTACCTCTCAAGCCAGCCCTCCGCCACGAAAGACGATTCTTCTGATCGGCGATGTGATGCCACCGCCGATCCGAAAGCCGTTTGTTATCCCTAAACCCGAGCCTCCCAAGCCTCCTCCGGGAAGGTACTCTGGGCCGATCAAGTTCGGGTCCCGGGTTGAGTTTATGGCGGATGATTTTGTTCGAGGTATTACCGCCGATCTGAAAACTACCAGTTTCAGCGTCATCAACCTGGCTACCGGTCGGAAGAGGAAATACAAATACTCTGATGTCCATGACCGAAAGATTGCTCCTCTGCCACAGCAATACGTCTCAAAGAAGGAAAAACTTCGTCGCGTTCACGTTGCCGGTGTCGATCTTTCTGTTGGAGAAGACAAACGCAGCTGGGCAGATTTGACTGAAGACGAAGAGATGACACCAGGGATCCTCATCGAGTTCCGAACACCAGTGGTCGCTCGAGGTATCGTACTTGGTTTCACCGACAAGGGTTTCCGCATCTCGGGCGAGGACGGGAAGACCTACAAAGTCTCCTACGATGACCCCGCTATCAAAGAGATTCCCCGGAAGAAGACTGTGAGGAAGATCTCTACCCGGAAGATTCCTACCGCCAACGAGATCCTGACCGGTGACGTCACCAAGGAGATGAGGAACCTGGTGGTATCGAGGCTGTTCGATTACTTTGCCGAGATTATCCCCGGTGTGCAAGAGTCCCCTCTTGAAGANGACCCGAGTCTTCGCCTCTCCACTGAAGAACTAGACGTACTTCACCATGGTATCAAACCGTGGGGTTTGCCTCGAGCGAAGGTGGTTTGGAGGCCGAGTAGCACCGGCGAAAAGAGAGATCCTCCGGGTTGGTCGGTGGAGTGGAGTTTCCAAGACGCTCCGCTGACAGAGTTCTTTCCGGTTCTGCCGTGGATGGATAAGGCCACCGTCAAAGCCCAGGCTGCAGCCTACGCTGCTAACAACTACATCGACGAGAACTTTTTGAGTTGGAGGTTCGCTCGACATCACGACCGTCTTCGGGATGAGATGCCTGATCTCTCCCCGCAGGTCGCGGAGGAGGTTCACCTACTCTCCGATCCTACGATGCTTCTTCTTGGTCTGAAGGCCCGGTACGGGGACGATATCTTCGATCTCGACGGTCTCGAGCTGAAGCGCCGACTCGCTGACAACCGTCAAGGTGTCGAGATCATCGATGTCGAGATACAGAGGTCTCTGGAACGTCTCGGGTTTGAGGAGCTTGAGAAACTCAAAGGCAGGAATCTTGCAGTGGAGCTGTCAAGGATCATTGCTAGCTACCAACGCCGTTTCCCTCCAAAAGAAGATTGGATCCGAGCCAACATCGAAAGGAGGTGGGTCTGGGATGCTTTCATGGCGCTTAAATTCACTGAGGGAGAGTGGAGGGATTTTGAGCATGCAGAGAGAGATCGCCTTGCACAACTCTACGCCGATCGTCTCAAGAGGTATCGAGCCGCACAAGCCCACGCCGCCGAGATTCACGCAAGGCGCGAAGCGCTTCGCGCCGAACGCGAAGCGAGGAAAGAGAAAGTCCGGGCTCTTCAAGCTGAAAAACCTCGAGGAGCGGTACATATTCGTTCTGCCGCTATCCAGAACATTTCGGAGGTTGGATTCCAGCTTCTCCTCGACACTGAAGAGTTTGAGAGAGATTGCCTCGCCGGTGCCGGTGGTGAGGATGCCAGAGCGTTTGACTACCTGGTCAATATCGCCAAGGTCGCAGTGTTTGTCACCAGCACCAAGACCCAGCTGACAAAGAGCGCCAAGTTCCTTCATGCAAAGCTAGCAGCCGGGGAGATCAGAGTAAGCGTTCTCTATGCGGCGACTCTACCGTACCTGTTCCCGGAGCTAGCGATGAACTTCAACGCTCTTTCCGAGAGTGAGTGGGAGACCGCACTGGGAATGGTCACTCAGGAGATCACCAAGTTCGTCTACGATATCGCCGATACTCTTGTATCCCTTCAGAACGTCACCGGAAGGCGACCAACTCGTCAATCGGGAATGTTTGCTTTCGGAGGCATCGAGAGGTATCTCACTTCGGTCATCGGAAAGTGTGAGAAGGACACTAAGACCGGCCGTCGTCTGGTCCTCGACAGCTCCGGAGAAATCAAGTATCACAAGGTCAACGTCGCTGGTCCTTACGCTCGAAAGAAGAAGTGGCAGATGCAGCCCGTTACAGAGGATATCCCTCTAGCGGACGTGGTTATCTGTTACGACGCCGATGGTGATGTATTCACGTGTCACTCTATCGACGAGGTCCTTCGAGCCATCAGACGCGACCCAAAGGCTCCAATGAACCCTTACACAGGTAAGGTCTACCCTGAGGCGTTCGTCAAGAAGATGCAGGCGAGGTATCCCGAGAGACTGAGGAAGGTCTCCCTAGAGCTCACGCCGATTCCCGATCCGCCGTGGACCCCGACTCCTTCTCCGAAAACGCCGTCACCACGTACTCCGACCCCGTCACCGGTGGCAGAACGCGAACCGACTACAATTGAGGAGCTGAAGGAGATGATGCCAGAATATGCTCTCACCGTCGTGTACTTTTGCGCGCCGTGGAGAAAGCCGTGTCAGAGGTTCGAAGAGAAATGGGACGCTCTCAAGGAGGAGAACTCTGGAGAAGACGTTACCTTTCTCCGGGTCGATGTGGACGAGGACGAAGATATCGCAACGACCTACCGTCTCAAGAAGACTCCTTCGTTTCTCATCGCGCGGAAAGTCAAGGACAAGATCACCAAACACGCTACAGTCACCGGTTCCGATCAAGCAAAGATCCAAGCAGCCATTACCAAGCACCTGTGAGTGTGCAAACCAAACATACCTATATCGAAAAAGTGATATAGGTATGTGACGCCTGCCTATAATAGGCAGACTTCATTTGAAACACACAAACATGTCGAGCAAAAATCCACACGAGATCACTCCGAGGTTCAAGGCTTTCATCATCTCTATTTTGGAGCGCGGGAAGTTGTCGAAGACGACTATCACCACGCTGACGGATAAGGAGAGTATGGTTGTATTTCGCAAAGCATTCACCCACGCCGGGTATGATGCGGAGTTCAACTACGAGTTCCTGGAGTTTCGCGGCGATGTCGTGGTCAACCGCGCCATCGTCGAGTACATCCGAACCAGATTCCCGAAGGTCGTTTCGGTGAAATGGCTCACCAAGCTCAAGCACAATCTCGCCAGCAAGACCATCCTCGCGCAGATCGCCACGCGCGGAGACTTCCAGACCCAGATCAACTACGGTCGGGATATCAGCGATCTGATCCGGGCCGGTCGCTATCACGAGAATGTTGAGTATCTGAGTATGATGGAGGATACCTTTGAGGCGATGGCTGGTGCCGTTGTACAGGTCGTCGACGATAAGTATCGTCACGGCGTTGGTTACGCTGTCGCCTACTCCATCATCGCATCGTTCTTTGACGATATGACCATCTCTTTGAAGTGGGAGGACGTCTTTGACGCCAAGTCCCGTCTCAAGGAGCTGTACGACCAGTACAAATGGGTCATCGACCAGAGCATCTCGACCCGACCCGCCAAGGGTCGCACCAACCAGCTGTTCTCGGTCATTACCGGCTACCCGCGAGGCGATCGCACCCGCAAACCCGAAAACAAAGAGGTCATCGGCAAGGGAGTTGGTGCTACGTCTCAGTTGGCGCAAGAGGCAGCGGCAGAGAAGGCTCTTGTGACTCTGAAGAGAAAGTACCGGATCGAAGAGAACATCCCCGATCCTTACGCCGAGGTCGACCCTTCCGGACCGGAGGAGACTCCCGTCCCTCCTCCCAAGATTCCCGCAGGATTCAAGGAGTTCATTCGGGACATGCTCAAGCGCGCCCGAGTGGAGGAGGACGTTATCGACATCTTCACCGACGAGGATGCGTTGTTCGAGTTCCGGATGAGTCTGGTGGACAAGACCTACGACCCCTACATCAACCAAGAACTCTTCAAGCTCTCCGGTGTCACTATCGTGGATCTGGGAGTGGCGGAGTACCTTGGGATGCGCTTCCCTCGCATCGTTTCGGAGAAGTGGCTGACCAACATCAAGCACAACATCGTCTCCCAAGGCGCCTTTGCTGAGTTCGCGAAGGTTTCAGGCCTCGAGAAGTTCGTCCTCTACGGAGACGAGATGCAGGAGAACATCGAACGTCACCCGGACCTGACACGGAACACCGAGTACCTGAAGATGCTCGAAAGCTCCTTCAAGGCCTTCATGGGAGCTCTGGTATATGTGGTTGACTCCCGGCGCAGACGGGGAGTCGGTTATGCCACCTCTTTTAATTTGTTGGCCAGCTTCCTGAACACTCTTCCCATCTCCATCGACTACACTGACGTCTTTGACCACAAGTCACGCCTCAAGGAGCTCTTTGACAAGTACCGGTGGCACCTCGACCGATCGATCAGTGTTGACTATGACACGGACCGCAGTGTTCATGTCGCCACGATTGTTGGTTATCCCAAGGGCAACAAACGTCGCGATCCACGCAACGAAGTTGTACTGGGTACAGGCGAGGGGAGAACCAAGAAGGAAGCTGAACAAGACGCCGCAGAGAAAGCCATAAGGTTGCTAGACCGACCATACAATATTCGCGAGATCCCTCCGGATCCGTATCAGCTCTGCTAAACGCAGTTCTTGAGGGCGGTTGGGTTATGTCACTGAACCCAACAGTCCCGGGTTTTTTTTTGTCGCACTCAGGTCGGGTTCGTTTTTCGCGTTATTTTTGTCGTCGGTGTTAGTAACTGCTGAACAACGCACACACTTTCGGTAAGATGTCACAGCACACTTCGATGTCTCAAATGCCTGCACATGGCAACGCTTCCCAGGCTAAGGTCGGAAACGCTCGCGAGCGTTTCCGCCACGGTTCGATGAGCGGTGATTACGCTCCAGGTATGGCTGGTGGTAAGTACATGGAGTTGACCTCCCACTTCCCTCAGCCTCCTGCCAAGAGGTGCTATGCCTTCCCGGCTGCCTTCACCTCCCTCGACGGTCGCTCTCACCACCGCATCCTCGATGCCTACGGCCACAGCCGTCCTTGCCCGAGCTACTACTAAGCGATCCACCGCTTAGGGGTTCTGAGCTAATCCAATACTTGATCACTTCACTCAACAGAGTGACGTGAGTTATGGAGTTTCACTTGAAGGACTCAATCAACATGTGTAAAGGTCATCTTTCCGTTCCGTATCTTCCACGCGTTCGACACCGGACGAGTCTCTGAGGCGTTGACCGCCTTGTAGGAACGAGCCTTGGAATCTGCGTGCCGTACAGTGACTCCTGGAAGTATCTCTCCCTCGTAGGTGTTCTTGAACATCTCAGACGAGATGTCTGTGCGAAGATGATACCACCCGATTGTTGGTTGGTAGTCCTCAGAGGTACACTCGACGCGTAGCTGTATGATGTTGTTGAACACCGCTGCCTTGAGAGGAAGGGTAGTTGTGCTCGGTCTCCAGTACACCTCTCCGTTGTGTTCAACTTTGACTGAGGAGATCTCTATGTCTCCTATCCGAAGGAGAACGTTGGTAATACACGGATCGTCAACAACTCCGAGATAGACGTCCCCATCTAGGACACCATTTGAGTCCCGGAGAAAACCGTTCCACTCCTCGGGAACTGTGATGTGGTACAGCTTCACCTCTTCTTCGTTTTGCGCATCTGCCGTTGTCATGCTTTACGGTTCGTGTATTAGATACTTCTGTGATCTTTAACTTACCACTCTAAAGTAGAGGGGGCAGATAGCCAACATGATTCAGCACATCAAGGATAACTGGTTGTGGTACCTAATCGCCGTTGGGATAGCTTTGATCGTTATCTGGGCGATTGGCAAGTACCTAAAATCCACACCGCCACCGCCACAGGATACATTCTACTACAAGGTCATCGACAGCGCCGGAAACGAGTCGTGCAACCACGACTCTGGCATCCGCCCTTCGATAACTCCAGAGGGTGAGATACTTCGCCTCCAGGTCCTGAAGAAAGAGTACAACGACGGGAAATCCACAGATCTCGCCACCCCAGCAACTATCAAGCTCGGTATGCACTACAACGATCTGAAGTGGTCACTCGAACCGCAGGAGATTCAAGATGCCGGTCTGTATTACATCGTGGATATCGCAGCACCAAAGAACCCGTTCTACGGAATGAAGGTCGTCTCCCCAGTGGATCTGAGGGAGGAGATCACACCCGAAGCAGACGCTGAAAAGTCGACAAAGATACCATAAAGAAAGTGGGGTCTAAGGTAGGTGTTACAGGTACATCTATCGAGAACATGGGGAAGTGTCTATCGAAGAAAAAGCAAAGGGAGAATTCCTCGTCCGCACACTCTGAATCACCAACGCCACTACGTCGCTGTGACGGTACTCTCGATGTTCCGGCGGCTTTAAACGGCGACTCGATTCCTCGCGGCGATCCCTATAACGAGGAGGAATCACCAGGAAGAGTTCACAGAAGCATCTCATCGAGTGCTGACCCGGAAGAAAGCCTTTGTTGTGAGTGACTGGCCGGACCCTGACGAGATACCGACCGTTCCGTACAAAGGTGTGAGAGTCAGGGTCTTTGTCTATGATGTTTACGACGGAGACACCTGCTCGATTCTGGTCCCGTTCGGGGACGAGTACCTAAAGCTCAAGATCCGCGTTTTGGGCGTTGACACGCCGGAAGTGAAGGTCCGAGGCGCAGCGAAAGGGACGGAGCTCGGGGATCTGGAAGANCAGGCCGGCGCGCACGTCCGCGAGAAAGTGAAAGCCCTTATCGAGGGGAAAGAGTGCGAAGTCCGTCTTGACAAGTGGGACAAGTACGGCGGTCGAGTGAACGGGGTTGTGTTCCTCGAATCAAGGAAGTACGCCACCCTCACCGAGTACCTCCTCGCTAATTATTACGCCAAAGAGTACCACGGCAAGAAGAAAGAGGACTGGACCGCGGAAGAGCTTGGAAGGATTCTAGCGAACTGAGTGTTACTCACAGCCTCATAACCCGAAGGGTGGGTTATGAGTAACGACCAAAAGTCTATCTTTCCGTCTTGCCATACACGATCTTCAGTGTGGTGTAGATCAGCTCTCCGGTGAGCTCTTGGACGCCAGAGTTTCTCTCTTCAGAGTCTCCGAGGAAGGCCACATTAGAGATGCTACCTATCTCGCTGGCAAGACGAGCCGCGATGGTGACCAGCGTCTTGGGAGTTAATTTCTGGATGAAGATGACCTTCTTTAGAGCGTGACTAACGACTTCAAAGTCTCTCTCGATCGAGAGAGCGTTATCGGGATTGTAAACGCCGTGTAAAGCGTACCACGCCGCCGCAAGATGGGGGTTGGCTGGGTTTCTGGAGACAACTACCACCACGTCTGCTTCGTCGATGTTTCGGATGTCTCGAGACTTATTGCGGGAGAAACCTGGCGTTGGATGGTCTTCCCACAGCCCATACGCTTTTAGAAGCTTCTCTTGAGTTCCTTGATCTGTCCTCCATCCCTTAGCGGCATAACCGAAAGTACTCACGCCAGAGTCGTTGAATTCGGTGTTGTAGAGTTTCACTCCATGCAGGGCGCCTAACTGGACCCCAAACTCTCCTCCAGAGATGATTCGCATGTTGACACCTTACGGTTACCTCATCCACCCCTTTAGTACGTGATCTCGTCGGGTTGGATGAAACCGATGTAGCTTTGGACGTTGGGGTTGAGAGCGTTACCGGTCTCGTAGATGCGGACACCGTCTTGCGGGCAGCCAGGAGCGGGGCATGATACCGGTACCTTGCCTGTCGGGAACTTCAGACCAGGATACATCGCTTGAACCTGCTTTAGCTGGTACTCCCCGAGAGCTCCGATACCCGTCGGAGGAGCTGCCCATGGTAGATGGGTCATCTGTTGGTAGTCAGAGAAGTCTGTCTTTCCGTAAGACTCTGAGGTGGCGCACCTCATCCGGCAGGTGCCAGAACCAAAGGCACAGACAAATAACACAACCAGAAGAACAGCGCATACCAAAGTGAACGTGTCGATCTTCATGTTTACGCGTGGGAGATTACATACACTCAAGAGGATTAAAGAGCGGAAGAACATAACATAGACACATACCCTCAGTCAAGATGTCTGATACACAGAACCCCCATGAGGTGACCGAGGAGAAGGATACCGATGCTACTTCGACCAAAAACCGTGTTGAAGTAGCATGGAAGTTGATCCTGGAGCAGTACTTTGAGCATGCGAAGAAAGTAGCCGCTCAAGAGGGTGCCGGGATCAGTGTNTTTCGTCTTCTCCGAGCTCCGAAGAAAGACGTGTTCAACTGCGAGTACTACTACGCTGAGAAGGACGGGAAGATGTGGAACATGCTTTTCAGCTTCTCTCCGGACGGAAAGCTTCTCCTTGAGAAGTACGACTCAACCAGAACGCTCGCTATCTGCGTCCAAATCCCCGTCGGTGTTAGTGGAAACAGCACCTCTGGGAACATTCGATTGTTCTCCATCGATACCGGCAAGGAGATTGACCTCGAGGAGGAGACAGTCGTCGAAGAGATCGAGAAGATGACTCTTCAGGACAAACCTGCCGGGGGAGTCCACAAACGCATCGTTCGCGAAACCGAGGACTAGAGATGTCTTTGAACTAAGAAACGCTTGGGCTTTCGCAAGCGTTTCGATCTTAAAGCTGGGAACACACAGCAATAGTATTACCACGTAGGCATGGATGAACTATCGACTTCTTTTACCGTTGTGACCTACAACCTCGACGGGAGAGAGCACAACTACGAGGAGCGCCTCGCANCTTTCATCAGTCAGATCAAAACACACTCCCCTGATGTNGTTGTCGTTCAAGAGGGAACNCGGCTGACCTTCGAGAAACTNCTGAGGGAGCTGGGTCATCTTGGCTATAAGCGTCTTCTTCCGGACATTATGCACCATCGACAGATGGGAGAGATGGTCTTCTCCAAGTTCCCCATCTCCGAGACCAGGTACCTCAGCTTCAAGCTCGCCTCGGACAATCGAGGGTTGACCATCATCAAGATCGATGTGTGGGGACGAAAGGGCATCTGGATCGTTACCTCCCAGTTCGACGAGAAGATCTCAATGAAGAGACAACAGCTAAACAGNATCCCGGCNNTNNTNCGNTTCATCCCTCCGGGTGATACTGTCATCTTCGGCGGCGATACCCGCATCCTTGAGTACCAGGATCTCTCTGCGCCTGAGGGTTGGTATGATGCTTGGTACGAGGCTGGGTCGTCGGAACACAAGTTTACTCTGGACAGTGAAACAAACCTTCTCGCTAACCCTCCGTTCAAAGACCGCCCTGACAGGGTGTGGTTCAGGTTGGGGTCTGAGAGTGGATTGTACTGCTCTGAATGTAAGCTGTTCGGTTATGACTCGCAGACAGCCATCTCTTCTCATTACGGAGTGATCGCCACATTTGAGTTTGAGGATCTCGTCTCAGATGAGTAGGTGAACGCAAGTATGGAGAACAGAAAAAGGTCACGACCGCAATACATCCCTGACACCAATCCCTCTGACCCGAAACGACCAAGGGAATCACCACCTCTACCGAACGTTGCCGGCAACGCCAACGCTTAGATCGTAGTCTCACGATATCATTCAGACACCTGAATGATATGGAAGGATACACCTCTCCCTCACACGGAGGAGAGTCGACCGGACTCTTGTAGGATGCGTAGATTTTGGAGAGCGTCGGTGACGTCTCGGCAGGCGGCCGCTTTGAAGCGAAGATGCGACTTCGACCCTGGTGTGCTCATCAGGTGGTAACCTCGAGCTACATCGGCGGCCGCTTCGGCAAAGTGGTCGTTGGAGATGATGATGTAGGTGGTAAAATTCGAAGTCTCGAGCATCATTCCCAATGTCACCATCATCCCTACATCAGCGCCGTCGCTGCGCGTCGAAGGAACTTCGTAAATCGTCACGCGATCATCGTTAACGTACTCTGTTCCGTCGATCTTTCGACCGAGAGGATGGCCCTTGGAATAGAAAGCGTGAATGGTCAGCCCTTTCGACCACGTCCTGGTGACCATCTCCCCGAGAGCGGCGGGTTGGTTCTCGACATCAATGAGAACACAGACGTGGTGATCGTCGAAATCGAGGCGAACGTCGGGTTCTGGGAGTTCTACTTCGACTCCGTCCCTTTCAATGGCTTTGAGTGCATCTTCGGCAGCCTCTGCTTCCGCTGATTTCTTCCCCGAGTGTGGGGAACTGACGAAGATCCTCCCATCAGAGAGTGTGACCTGGGAAACCCACTTGGGATTATGAGCGCTACCTCCTGCTCTTGTTGTGGTGTACACAGGAAGCGTTAGCTTGCGCTTCTGGAAGTATTCCTGAAGATCGTTCTTTGAAGACATGCTGGACGTACAAATCAAGCTCACATAATACACTGTCAACCTCTAAACGACACCTCACTTTTATGATGGTGAAGAGTAAGACGGTGGAAATATGAACCGAAGAGAACAGACTTGGATATTCGTGGTTATCATCCTGGGGTTGATAGCGTGGGTTGTATGGTGCTCTTTCATCCCAAAACCATCAGCGCTCGATCAGTTCGAGATCTCAACAGGAACCGTGTTCAGCGGAAACGTTGAAAAGACCCTCACAACCGACAATGCGGATGAGTGCGCGCAACTAACGCTAGACATGAAAGCTGCCGGGTTCACCTGGCAGAAGACAGGTGAGTGTCAGGTTCTATCTTTTGTGGGTGACAGTCCCATTAACGACGGACCTGGCGAGGGAATCGTTGCCGGAGCGCTTAAGAAAAAATGAGTCACACTGGCCGATGCAATATAAGTTAGACGGTTCGCTCTCACCTATACAAGCAGAACTTTGCAATGAACCGAGCGCTAGAGCCTTCGAGACTATCGTTCCAGAGAGACGACGAAGATCCCCTCGACAAGAAGACGAAGAGGAATTTGATCAGTGGCTAAGAGAACAAGCGGAAAGAGAAAACGAGGAGGCCCTTGAAGCCGAGGGAGATCTCTCCACTGACGAAGAAGACTCGGAAGATTTCGAGGTGGAAGCCGAAGAGATCGAGGATCATCCCGAAGAGGATGTAGAGTAGAGATTCTTGTTACTCTCTTGGACGGAAACGCCCACGAGAGACCGCGTCAGCGTGTACACGCTAGCGTTTCGGCTCCGCCGCTATTCGGAACGTGTACTCCGNTGGAGTATATCCANCNNCCATCGTCACTCTGGGAGGTGTTTTTGTTGTCTCCCACACCCACTCCACTCTAGATTCCTGGGGATGGGTACGCTTCTCGGCTGTCAGAGCCA
>JGI10211J14876_10000948_pt1 | contig 12609 bp, 11 predicted proteins | sample Etolagsediment_FD_14876 | JGI IMG/M metagenome (IMG submission 14876)
ATTCAAACATATTATCATCATCTCCATTATCTGTATACCAAAGAGGTACATCATATTTATTTTTAACTTTTTCCACTATTTTCTTCATTTGTTCACATTCTCTATATTCATCTGATGTCATTGCAATTACTACATTGTAACCTTTTTTTTTGAATAATCTTCTAATTGTGAATATGTAGTATCAATAGCTTTCTCTATTTTTTTATGAAATTTTTTAAGTTCTTCTTCATTTTCTTTAGCCAATTTTTGTTTGTAAAATTTCATTATTTTTTTTTAATTGTTTTACTTTATCACTGGACATTTTAACAATGTTACCATTATATTGTTAAAATCTTTTATAAAAAAAATCAATTTTTCTTACCAAAATCTACACCATGTAGCCCCTCAGTATCTTTTAAACCAAGAGTAGTAACAATGCTTCTATCCGTATAATGATTGAAACGTCCAAAAGCTTTGTTAATACTATTACCAAAACGATTATGTTCTTTCAAGGTGAATTCGCCTCTATAAAAGAAACGGCCCACTTTGACTCCTTCACCAAATTCAACTGGAATAGTGCCGGCTTCATGAAGTTGGAGACCAGTCATAAGAACAAGTCGTCCAACTTCGCCTTTTCTCAAACTCTTGTTCAAACTACTCATACCTTTTTCTCCTTCATACCAATTAACGTCGTAGCTATCTGGTGGATTAAAAGGTTCACTTGTAAACAAAGTTGGACCTTCATTTACAAAGATGTAAGAATGATCATTTTCGAATTTGATTGGATATTTAACACCTTGGAATCCATCAACATGAATTCCAACGTTTCTTTGTGCTTTACCAACTTCAACTTCACTAACGTTAACAGTTACATAAAACTGATAATCATCATAAAGTCTCTTGTTAAATTTAACCAATCTATCCAAATCTGTAATACTGAATTGGCTTTGTAGATCTTTCTTGAGTTTTAAATTAAGTTTTCTTAATTTGTATTCTTCATTATTGTCCAAAATTGTTTCCAATCCGTCATGACCATAGATTTCACCATTTTTTTCCAAAATTGTTCGAATTGCTAATTCACAAGCAATACTATCTACAATGAAATAGCGAAACGTTTCCGTATTCAAACAATCTGGAAGAACAATATTAGTTCCACAAAATTTAACAGGCATATCCAATACACCTTGGTCTTTAAATTCGTCATATCCTGATTCACTTGAACAAACATCATTACATTTCAAAAAATGTTCATTAACTTCTTTCATATTGAATTTCCAATCATCAACAATATCCCTTACACAATCTTTTGTATCCCTTAACGGTGTTGGTAATCGCCCTTCCATCAAGAAATCTTTTGGATCCCATCTAGAGATAATATCCCTAACTGAGAAAACAAATTTGTTCCAACTTTTATGATTTTTTCCTAAAGAAAGTTCAAAGAAATAGTCAACGTATTCATTGATTTTTTTTTGTACATTTTTATCCCAATGATTAATAACATTATTCTTTAATGATGGATTACAAATGAAACGAATATTGGTTTCGTTTGGATTACTACTTTTCAAAATATCCATAATCTAATATGGATAATATACTTTTATCTGTTTTTTATATTTTCAATTTTTCTTGAAAAAGACATAAAGAAAAAATAATTATTTATAATATACAAACGTTATAGTATAAAAATGAATAAATTTAATAATAGGGAGATATTACTCAGAGTGGATAAGTTCGAGGGTAAGAGAAATTGTGTGTTGACAATGTTAATACCTCCTAAATACAATTTCAGGCTGGATATAGCCAAAGTACGCAGAACGATTAGAAGTATTAAGCATAAACATAAGAGGAGGCAATTATTGAGAGTTATGGATGTGATATGGAGTCATATAAAACAATATGACAAATTTAAGGGAAATGGTATGGTTATATGTGCTGGATTGAATAAAAAGGATATAGTTGAGTATTTTGAGTTATTACCAGTACAGAAAATAAGGAATTTTGAATATTATTATGATAATGTATTTAATAATCATCGAATTATGGAGTTTATGTATGAAAATGTTGAGCAAGTTTCTGATCAACATAAGCAGTCATTAGTGGATAAAATTAATACTTATATGGAGAAGGATCAACTTGTTTATTATAAGAAGATGAATGAATATTTAGAAACGGATTTGTTATCAACTGTTGTGTATTTTTCGCATGAGAATATTCCGTTTAAGATTTTGGACAAATGTGTTTCTGATAATTTACACCCTTGAAGTTTTAAAATGACCTAAAATGACCTAAAGAAATTATTATATAATAATATGTCCCCATGTGTATTCTTGTGTGGACATTCAGTGACATTTCTTCGATGTCGGATTAACTCACCCGTTAATGTATTTTTATATATTAATGACAACCCATAATTTACACAGGATTGAGTTGTTTCCTAACCTTAAAGGTTGTTTTATAAATCGTATATTTTAATGTACCATTTTAAATCTTCAAGGGTGTAAAAGTACTTATATTGAATAATAAGATGATTGATAATTTTATTGTTAAAAACAATAAGTTCATAGGTTTTATCAAATATGATATGACTTTTTCTCAACTACATATTTGAGAAACAATGGGACTTTTTCTCAACTACATATTTGAGACTTTATATTTGCGGAATAATTTCTTTTAAGTTATAAGCTTAAAAGAAATTTATTAATTTTTATTAAATGGCACTTCAATTGAAAAGTGATGATTATGTCAAACTTTTAAAAGAGGGGAATCACAAAATTAGGGGTATGAAAACATTACCAAGCAATCTTGGTAAAATTATTCAACCGACAATATTTATTGATATTTTGAAAGGTGTTGATGATAAAAAAATTGTTGAACATATAATAAACTCACTTGAAAATCAAAATTTGAAAAAGTTTTTTGGGATAATAAAGTATTACATTTGTGATTCTTATATGTTTGAAAAAGATTTATTGGAAATTGATCATAATAAACAGTTACACAAAGCTTTGGATATAATTGATAATAATCCTGATACATTTTTAACTTTTATTTCTTATCCATTTTTGTATGAAATTAGTTATTTGAATTTCAATAAAAAGGATTTGCTTTCAAAGAGTTACAAAATTATTTCCAAATATTTAAAAAACTCTTTTAAAAAACGTGAGTTCAATAAGAAGAAAAGAAAACGAATCAAAATAGCTTTTTATGGAGTAAGATTCCAGTTTCCTTTGTCAAGTGTTTTCAGGGATAGATCAGAAATTATAAAGAGAATGGATAGAACAAAATTTGAGAAATATTTGATTTTTAATGGTCCTGTTGATCTTGACAGTTACAACTCTTCTTATAGAGGGATGTTCAAATCTTTGATTGATAGTGTTGATTATGTTATCAATTTGAATGTACCTAATAAAGATACAATTAACTTACAATCATATCAAGAGCTTCAAAATTTGGATATTGATGTCATGGTATTTCCAGATATTGGAATGACATCTCACGGTCTTCTTGGCCTTTTTCGATTAGCACCAGTACAGATAAATACATGGGGACATTCTGTAACATCCGGGTTTGATACAATTGATTATTACTTTTCCAGTAAACTTTATGAAATAGAAGATGCACAAAAACATTATAGCGAAAAATTAGTAAGAATGAACAATCTCTGTACTTGTTATATCGAATATAAATATGCCAATTTTGAAACAAGGGAACAACTAGGTCTTCCAACTGATAAAAAAATTATATTTTGTGCACAAATGGTTAAGAAATTGAATTGGAATTTTTTAAAAATTATTAAACAAATTTTGGATAGAGTCCCAAATACAGTGGTTATGTTAACAACTCACTGTTTGACAGATAATATACAAGAAAAAATCAAAAAGTTATTAGATGATCGTGTAATTTACATTCCAATGTTGATGTTAAAAGAGTTTAATAATCATATGTATTTGTGTGATATTGTTCTCGATACTTATCCTTTTGGAGGTTGTAATGGTTCTCTTGAAGCTTTTGCAAAAGGAAAGATTGTAATTACAATGCCATCCGAATACCTTTCGGGAAGATTTACATATGGATTTTATTGTAAAATGGGAATTAAAGATGTTATTGTTGATAATTATAATGATTATGTCGAAAAAGCTGTTTTATATTTAACAAATGATGAAAAGAGAAAAGAGTTGGAACAAAGAATTCTTTCCAAAAAACATTTATTATTCAATGACAATAAAAGTATTAAAGAGTGGGAAGATAAAATAATTGAAATTACCAAACCGTATGTTGATTTAGATCAAACTATAACTGAATCAGGATTCAACTTATTACAAAATAGAAATGTAAATTATTACACATTAAAATCCGACCGACTAAGATTAATTATATTCTGGAATGCAAAATGTGCTTGTACATCCTTAAAGAGGTTCATTTATGAAATTGAAGAACAAACTACATATAAAGGTAATAATATTCATGGAGAAATTGGATATTTAAATAGAAATAAATATTTCGTCAATATTAATACACTTGATAACAAATATAAACAATACAGAAAGGTTCTAGTTTATCGCGATCCTTTAGAAAGAGTTGAATCTTTTTATAAAGATAAAATTAAGAATATAAATACACCACGAGCCGATAGGTCTTTGGATAATAAGTTAATGATAAATATTGGGAATAATACGGGTTTAGATGTTTTGGTGAATTTAATGGAATTGATTAAACCAGATAAGTTACAACATCATCTACATCCTCAAACGCTTTTTTTGGAGAAAGAGTGGATAGATGAAATTATTTCTATTGATGAATTAGATAGTTTTTTCAAAAGATATACAAATAATATGTATAGAGAAAACAAAACCAAAAAAAAGAAGAAGAGTAAATCAACGGATTTAACATTAAAATGTCAGAGAATATTAAGAAATATTTATCAACAAGATTATGAGTTCTTTTATCATTTTAAACCAACAACAAAATCATTAATGGCTAAGATAAAGTTAATGACAAATGTTTGTGATTACAGAATTGGTGATGTTATATATAAAAGTGGTTTCAAACATGAAGATAGCAAACAAAAGGTTTTGACCAAACGTGAATACAGGGACACTATTTTATATAAATATCTTCAATTAAATAATGGGAATGATATTGTAAATCTTCCTTTATTAAAACATCTTATCCCTTTAACAAAAAGAAGAAAAAAAGAACTTGTAATCCATATTAGAGCCGGTGATGTTGTTGTTCATGATTGGTTTTTGAAAAAGAATTATATTAAAATAATAGAAAAATATCAACCAATAATTGAAAAAGTCACTATAGTAATTGCATACACTTATGGTAATTATATTGAGAAAAACTTGTGGATATATAATGATGAAAAACAAAAGACAAATGAAAAGAAAATCCAGATTTTATTCAATTGTTTACTCTCCAGATTTCCCAAACTCAAATTTAATGTCATCTCAAATGAAAAGCATGACGAAGATTTTGTGTATTGTGTGAATTCCTCAATTTTTATACCAGATAAAGGTGGATTTTCCGATTTAATTTACAGATTACACCAAAGTGATCAAAGCAATTTGAAATGTCATTTTATAACTTATGGTGATGAAAAGTACAGAAAATGTAAGGAACAATTGGTAAGTGAAGCTTATAGTTTTGGTGTATTTGAATCGGCTACTGCTTATGGTTCGGGAGATTTAACAAAAGAGTTCAGAGAAGAGTTTAAGGATACATTAAAGAAACCTAGGGGAGTTGGATATTGGATATGGAAATATGATATAATGAAGCAGGAACTTGATAAGATGAATTATGGGGATATTTTAGTTTATTTGGATGCTGGTTGTTGTATTAATATTGAAGGTAAAGCTAGATTCAATGAATATTTGAGAATGTTGTGTACAAGTGAATATGGAACTATTTCATTCAAATATAATGACAAGTGGAGACCAGAGAAGCATTGGACAACTAAACAATTGTTCAATAAACTAAATGTGAAAGATTCTGAAAAAAATACAGGACAACTTTATGCTGGAGTCATTATATTACAGAAATGTGAAAGTACAATTTCCCTTTTAGATGAATTCTATCGATTATTAAAGGATGATTCAAACCTTTTTACAGATTATTATAATAAAACTGACCAAGATTCTTGTTTTAAAGAAAATCGTCATGATCAAAGTGTTTTCAGTCTTTTAAGAAAGAAATATGGTACTATTATGCTTTCTGATGAAGCCAAATTTTTAGATGGAACTAAAGAAGCAGAAGTATTTAAAACTAAAAAGTATCCCTTTTGGGCATTAAGAAGATATCAAATTGATCCTAATTTTCGTTAACTATTATTTTCCAACATAAATTCGATACAATCCGGATCACCACCAAATTTTGCAGCATTGAGTGTATCATTGTTGAAAATAAAGTTTTTTTGGTTTATTTTACAGCGACTCCAATGATTATTAATGTCTTTTTTGTAAAAATTAAGATTGGCTAAACATTCTAAACAATGGAGGTAACCTAGTTCTGCGACAATTTCTGGAGCAAAGTGATTATATATTGATTTTTCAAAAAAAAGGTATTCAATAATTTCATTTATACCTTTATCCAAAGTTATATAAAAAGTGTTCATATCCATTTCATATCCTTTGTCGTCAAAGAATTCAAAGACCCATTCACTTTTTGGAAAATGTTTTTTAGCTTTATCTTTTGTAAAAAAATTGAGAGGTAATAGTTTATTAAACTCTTCTTTATCAATGTCATCATACATTTTTTCAAGACCGTCCCTGTCATCTTTTTCGATTAGATCATAAATATCTTCAATCATATTTATGATATTTTTATAACCCCTCTCAAAACAAATAAATCATTTTTTTTTTGTTTAAAAGAAAGCCTTTAAAAATTGACGACCAAAATTAGCTAACTCCTGTCTCTTAGAACTATTCAAATCCAATTTTGTTTCTTTAACGGGTTCCGAATAATCTACACCATAATCGTTACACCATTTTTGATAATGTCTTGTCAAAATATCACCACATTTTGACCCCCATGGAAAACTATAATAAACAATACCCATACAAGCCTTGTAATTATAATAAACCCCACTGGATAAAATATATTCTAAACAATTCGGTTTATCCATCCAACACGCATATTCAACTACTTCCGGATTAATAATACCACCATGTTTATGTGCGTATTTCAAACAGGAAACGTTATCTTTTCCTTTACATAAAAGAGCCATTAAACAAGTTGAAGGAGGAAGTTCCGCACCATAATTATGTGCAAATTTCATACAATCAAAATGTCCGTTTCTTGCTGCTAAAATAACAGTTTTTTTAGTAAATGGGAAAGCTTTTTGGTAAGCCCAATACATCATGTCAAAATATCCTCTTTTGGCACATTTGTCCATAAAAGTGTAATAAATATTATCTGAATGTTTCAAATGATTATCATTATGTTTGCCAACTAAAAGTTTCATTCTATCTAAAGTTCTAACATCAACGTCTCTATGTTCTTCTCTCATAATAATATTAAATAGTTCATGTTCATAATCTAATTCGCTATGTAAAAACATAAAATCAAAGATCTCTGATGGGAACCACCTTGATCCCCAGAATTGAAGACATCTCCAAATAAATAAGATATCAGCAATTGATTCTATGACACAATCATCAAAGTAGAATTCAGAGGGGACTTCTACAAAACGTTCATCACGTTTCATCAGAATATCTCCCAATCTAGATTCTTTCAAATAACTGTTCAATAATGTTAAGTTTATCATAACCATTTTGTTTTTCATCTTCATATTATCAGTTGTTTAGATAATATATCTTGTTTTTATACCAAAGAGAGAGTGCCTCTCTCTTTTAAATTCTACGCTCGCTCGTCTCCGACTCGCGGTACAAACTGGTTATAATTTGTTCACGGCAAGGTTTTTTGGATTTGAACTCGGATTTTTTTTATGAATGAACTTGATTCTCTCACTAGAATTTAGATACCACTCCCATCCTCTTCTTGGTATACATATATTAGTTGCTTTAACCAAATGATTAAATATATTTCTTTCAGAAAATTCGAATTCATATGTTATATCGTTGAAACCAATATAACATATTTTCTTTCCATTTTCAATACACAAACCATAATGATATTTACAATCATCATAAATGTAATTACATAAATTAATCCTTTTTTTGTCACAAGAAATTATTCCATTTGCTTGATGATTAAAAGAAATTTGTTGTCCAAAATCAAAGGTGTCGTTATTACACCAATCCTTGAATTCTATATCTCCTTTTTTACGTATATATTCCCTTCCATTTACAAATTTATATGAAGGTCTTTCCTTATTTAGAACTTCTATTTCTATACCACCATGTATACTCATATCAACCTTGTGACCCTTTATTCTAAAAATAATATTATCATTTCGGCCTTCACCAATAGACATGTATTTATCTTCAAGAGGAGTCATTCTTATACGATCTGGTTTATTCAGAACCGTTATTCGTTTTCCTTCAGATTCAAAACCGTAATTAAGCATATTCTATAATTAGAAAAACAATATTTTATAAAAGAATAAAATCAATTTTTTAACCAACTAACCACCAACCAATCACCAACCAATCACCAACTAACCACCAACCAATCACCAACCAATCACCAACTAATCACCAACCAATCACCAACTAACCACCAATTTAACCCGGTCGACACGTAGTGTCGAGCCGGAGCGTAGAGTTTAAAAGAGAGATGCAATCTCTCTTTAGCGGTAAAACACATTACGTAGGTCATTCATTCTTTTATCTGTGATGTTTTCATGTGCGATTTTATACATTTCGTCACCAGTTAATCTTTTGAGAACAAAATACATTGAGTACATTCCACATTCAGAACTACCAAATTGATGTCTTTTGTCATTATAAATTAACACAGGTTCCCGTCCATTATTAACAAACTTTTGTGCAATCTCTTGAATAAATTTATTAATCAAAGGAATCGGATGACCACCATAAGAATCAAAATAATCTATTTCTCCACGTTTTACATCGATAAAAAGAGCAACCCAATGTGTTCCGGGTCCAGTTGAAACATCTAGATTGAAAATGATTCCAACTTTATTAACGCCCTCTTTCTTCAATTTTTTGGGACAAAGGCCACTTAATTCACATTTGATACTTGTTGGACAATCTGATGGAACTGGGCCGAAAAATACAAAATCATCATAAACTTTTTCGGCTTGAACCATAACATGGAAAATATTATTTGTATCCAACCATGTATCTTTATCAGTTTTCCACTCTTCTGGTTGTTTTGGTTTAAAAGTAAATAAATGAATATTTGGATCTTTTATCTTTTTAACAACATCAACCTTATCCACCCAACAAGTCTCATCATTCCCGCATTTATGTGCCAATTTCTTTCTAATATCATTCCATAATTTTTGTGTTCTAACTTTTGTTTTCATTTTGTCAATAACTCCAACTGTTTTACCAATTTTTAATAGTGAATCTCTACTAAAACATGTTTTCCCAGAGTTCCCTTTATGTGGTGCACAAACTTTATCTTTTTTCATGAACTTGTCCATACTTATTATAAATATAAACCAGAAAAAAAGAAAGTTTATATTACAATTAATAATTATCAAGGTAATCACTATCTTCATCATCTGTTCTGTGATTAATAGGGATTACAACTTTTCTACCTTTCATTCTATTTTTTCTTTTGCCACTTTCTTGTAAACTTTGGTAATTTCCGGTTTGTAAAATGTCATCACGATATTTTTTATAATTTGATTTCTTCAACTTAAGAAAACCATAATTTTCTATATCAGAATCATTTTCATCTTCATCATTTTCAATAATATTCTCATTCGGAAGTATCAATTCCCTCTTGAACCATGTTCTAATTTGATATGAACTGGTAAAGTTATGACACTCTTTCTTAAACTCTCCCATACCTTTATCTTTAATCCAACCTTCTAATCTTTTTCTATAATTATCAGTTATTTCTCCTTTTTTATTTTTATTGTTCCTTTCTTGTTGAGGTGTAGGTAAAGTATATGTTAAGTAGCAAGATTTTGAGTATTTTCTGACGTATTCTGTGATATGATAGATACCAATATCTTTGTCTCCTTCATTATCATAAACTTCGCGAATAGTTGAAAATGGATCTTCATTGATTCTAACATTATTGCTCAAACAAAGACGTAACTCTTTGTCTGAAAAGAAATCCATTTTATATGTGACTTTTTCAGCAAATATTGTTTGTTTATCAAAGTTCATACCTAATCCAAAGTTCATAAGTTGTGTTTTGACATCAAATAAAATTTCCATATTATCTTCAACACTTGTTGTATATTCATAATGTTCTATTTTGAAATTAAATCTTTTATAAACAAAAAGCCTAAGTTTATGATTATCCTTATAAAAATCAAAACAAAAAGTTTTTGAATTGAGTTTTCCAAATCTTTGTCTAATATTCTCTTCAACCTGTCCTAAATTATCTGAAAGAACATATATAGGCGCACCACGATTACTATAAGTTTCAGTTCCAGTTTGACCCTTAATTTCAGTTGATGTTTTAGAATATTTTCCACTGACACCACCATATTGATCAATACTAATGGAAGCTCCAACTCTTGTAACAGTTGTTTCAATTATTTTTGTTTCATAAAATATGGATTTAACACCAAGTTTTATTGCTAATAAAAATAGGATTTCTCTTTCTCTTTCTGATTTCTTTCTTGGATATAAATCATCTGAGTAGTAATCTCCATCAAATAAGTGGATATAAAGTGTGTTTAATTTTGGAGAAAGTCCATCATCAAATGAATATCCACGTCTTCCTACATATTGTTTTATATCTCTTGTGAATTTAACAGAAATGCCTTTATCTGAAAGGGTTTCAACTAAATAAATAGATTTACTTAAAGCTTTTTTCTTGCTTTTTTTACATCCACAACCAACATCAATGGTATCATTTACACAGAATCTATTGGGAAGAAAAATCAAATACTTGCTGTAAGAAGAGCAATCATCTTCAAAAAACTCAACTGATTGATTTGCTATTTGAGTTTGCATTATTTATAAGAATAGTTTGCATATTTTATTTTGCCGTTTGTTGAGCTTTCTCCTTAAGTGCTTTTTGTTGCGCAAGTTTCTTAGCTTTACGCATCTGAATTTTTTTTTGTCTTATTTGTCTTTGTCTCCTGGCAATACGTCTTTGTCTTCTGGCAATCCTTTGAGCTCTTGTTAATCTTGGTCTTCCACCTCCACCACAGTTACACATTTGTTTATGTAGTAGTCTAGATTTTTTTTAGACTACGAATAGTACATCTGTGTTTTTTATTTGACAAAACGGCATGGTTTAGTTTATCGTATCTAATAACTTCTTTTGCAACATCGCGGATCTCTTTCATTTTGATGCTTCTATATATTTTCTTTTGTCCACTTGTTGTTAATATTTTACCTAATTTTAAAATATTGAATCCGTTCCAAACTGCTCTGTCTTCATTATCATCTTTACTCAGATCCATCATACCACAAATGTAATTGACACTATTTTTCAATTCTTCTTCTGTAATTCCGTTTTCTCTGACATCTACTAATTCATCAATTACAACTTTTGTGGCAGCATTTACTTTATTCAAAAATGTTCCAAAAGATATACTGAAATCACCACAATCAATATTGGCATCTATATTAGAACGCACTGTGTAAACTAAACCCATTTTCTCGCGTAATTTAACAAACAAACGTGAACTCATATTTCCAGCTAAAACAATACTAATTATTTTTAAAACATGAGTTTTTCTTTCATTATAATTAAAACAAGGAAATCCAACAATAACTTCAGCTTGATCAACATTATCAACCATTGAAAAGAATCTTGGTTTCTTTTGTTTCTCCATGAAATTTTCAATAGGTTTATATTCAGGTGTTTTGCTGTTTGATCCACGCAATTTACCACCAAAATATTTCGCGATTATTTTATCGATATTTTTAGGTACTTTACCAGCAACACTAACAACAATATTTTCAGGAACATAATATCTGTTGTAGAAAGATTTGGTTTTTTTGAGATTAAAAGTTTTAATAACACTGTTTGTTCCACCAATATCATGTTCATATGGTGTTCCTTTGTAAATGTTTTGGTTATATTTCAAATTGAATTTTGCTTGTGGGATACTGCTGTTCTTTTTATTCTCACTAATAACAACTCCTCTTTCATCCCTCCAATCTTTAAAAGTTGAATTGAAAAGCATATCTGAGAGAATTTCAACAACATTTTCAACATAATCCGCACCAACATTAATGTAATATCCCGTAACATCATAAGATGTGAACGCATTTGTTTCTCCTCCAAGCTTGTAAATATTATTACTTACATTTTTACTCTTCAATCTTTTCTTTGTTCCTTTGAATAACATATGTTCCAAAAAGTGTGCCATACCTTCCTCATCTTTTTTTTCATTTATTGAACCAACATTAACCATGAAATAAACAGATACTGATGAACTTCCATTATTTTTGTCCACACAATATCTAATACCATTTTTCAAAGTATCAATCTTCATATACTAAAAGCACAGAAATAAAATGGAGTTCAGAAGAGGAATTGCCTCTTCATAAATTATAAACA
>JGI10211J14876_10000949_pt1 | contig 12603 bp, 12 predicted proteins | sample Etolagsediment_FD_14876 | JGI IMG/M metagenome (IMG submission 14876)
TTTTAATTGTTCATAGTAACTTAAATCATAAAATTTCTTCATTCTATTTTTAGAGTAAATACTTAGGTCTTCTTTGTTCATAAGTATATGATTATAATGAATACCTACACATCGTGCTTCAAAATAATGTACCCATTTTTTATAGGATGACTCACAATGATTAAGTGTTGATTTCCAAAATTCATAAGGATAATGTGCTTTAACATAAGCCAGTTGCCAAACAAGTTGAGCATATGAATATGCGTGTGATTTACAGAAACTATATTTTCGTAAGTTTTTTAATTTATTAAGTACATCTTCTTTTAATTTATTGTTCACCATTAATAAATCAATAGATACTTCATCAATTATTTCTTGGTCACCTTTTGCGAAACCTCTTCTGTATTTATCTGCTAAATCCTCACTAATATCAAGAGATTTGCTTAATATATCAATAGCGTCATCATCAAATACAAATTTATCTTTTAAGTCCTCAACATTTTCAAAATCCCGTGCATCTTTTGCTGCGGGACGTATAATAGATAAACAAATAGCAATTTCATCGACTGTTTTAGGTTTTATTTTCATAAATGATTTACGAATCAAAGGGGACTCTGCAAAAGTTAAACCTATGTTATTACCTTCCATCAATAGTTCTTTTGTTTTTGTATCTTCATAATGTTTTTCAAAATCAATAGTACAATAATTAAGTGTTTGATATAGTTGTGCTAAAGCCCGACTTGATAATATGTCAATTTTAAATTGATTATTTGCTGATACATCATGTTTATTTAAAATAATTTGACTTAAACCATTATTAAAACAATGTTCATTTTTATTTTTAAGTTTTAGCTCATCAGGAACTCCTTGTGGATAATAGACAATACCTCCACAATGAAGCATATATCCACGAAAACTACCATCTAATTCTTTTATTTTTTTATCTAATTCTTTTTTTTTAAATTTACTTAGACCATTAATTACACGATTAACTTCATATTTTGATATAAATCCTTTTACACCAATTTGACGGAGACCTTCTCGAGTTGCGGATTTTTCATGAAAATAGACATGATTGCTAATACGAGCAATTTTACCAGGCCATTTCATTTGTAATTTTAGAAATACTTCATCGCGCATATTATAAGGGAAGTCAAAATCAATATCAGGTAAATTATTTCGATATATATTTAAAAATCGTGAAAACTTAATATTATATTTAATAGGATCTACATGACTAATACCCACTAAATAACATACCAACGAAGATCCACATGAACCACGTGTTACATGTGGAATATGTTTCGTCATATCTAATATTTCAAGAGCTCTCATAATATACCCGATTAACTTCTTAGATGAAATCATATTAAGTTCATGATTTAAGCGTTTTTCATATTGTATACCTTCTGGCAATGTTCGAATAAATCTATTTTTAAGATGTTCAAGTGTATAATCTTCTTCTTTAATAGTAGAAGCAATACATTTTCTTTTTAAGTTATCGTTTTTTAATAATTTTAATGTATTGACTAATATTTTTTTATTTTTAGTATATGTATAATTATAATCCCATGGAAATGTACCAGTTGGTATTTCTAAGTATTCACTCATTTTATCAATAATTTTTGTTGAACTTTTAGCTTTAATTTCAATAATTAAACCACTTTTTTTAAGTCCATTTTTATCTTTACGTAATACACGTCCAATGCATTGTACAAATGTTTTTGAATAACGATTTTGCACAAAATCGAAGAAAACACAACCATCTAAATTTTTAATATCGCTACCTTCTCTATGTTTTCCAGCGCAAAATAACAAGGCTTTTTCATCTTTTTCATAAAAATCATCAAATGAATTATATTCATCGATACAACCATCTCTCATACTATTATCAATACAAACCAAATAATCATGAAAAACAGTATTCCATAATTTTGCTTGGTCCATTGAATATTGTATCATACCAGTCCAAATAATTATTTTTTTATAATGAAGTTTTTGTACTAATTGATATATTGTTTTTATCATTTCAATAGCAGACAATGAATCATTTGATTTAAACCATTTAATAATTGGTTGAACAATGACATTATCTTTATAAGCTTGATAAATAGAATAGCTACTTAAAATTTTTTGAAAGGGGTAATATTCTAAATTAGGTGTAGCAGAAAATCCCAATGCTTTTAATGTTAAATATTTTTTAAACATATATTGATAAAAAAGTTGTGTACTTTTATTTACAATAGTATGACATTCATCATGAATAATAAGATGAATGGGTATTTTAATATTCTTATATTTATCTTGAGATGTTAAAAAAGAACGATTTATAATAATAAGAGTTGATTTACCCCAAAATGTACTACTATTAACACTATTTGTCCAATCTTGTTGTTTAACATCACTATAATTGAGTATATGAAATTCTTTAAAGATAGAATCATAACCATTTTCTTTTAATTTTTTACTTGAGAATTGTTCAATTAAGATAGATTTTCTTTCACAAATCCATAATATATTTGTTTTTTTATATTTTTGATTAAATGCTAAAATAAGTTCAAGTGCTATCCATGATTTACCAGTACCAGTAGCATGAAAATGAACTCCAGATTCAAAATCATTATTAAGTGACACTTGAACAGCATCATATTGATTTTTATGTAAAGACATATTTATTTATAAATACTTAGTGTATCATATATTATTAATAAAATGATTTTATATTTCATTTTTTTTAAAATGTAAAAAAATGAAAAGGTATTATTAAACAAATATATAACGTGTACAATGTTTAGTGTCAATTAAATGTTTATTTAATAAATAAATATCCAATGAATTAACATGTATTTCTTTCCATACATTACCAGATACATATTTAATACAAGTAAGTGACTCTGTAAAAGAAATATCTTTTTTGATAGTTGTATCAAAATACCAATTGTGTTCTAATATATTTTCATTATTTTTAAGAGTTAATGGTTTTCCCACTAAATAAAATAGTAAATCAAATAAATTTATTTTTATATTTGTAAGTAAAGCATTTTTCATATTTAATTTGAATAATGTATATGCTTCAATTTGAATAGAGACCCAATTATCATTTACTAATTTTTTCAATGAAATAGTGTGTCCATCAGAAATAGGTTTATTATTTTCTAAATCATAAATAAACCACGAAGGATTTTCTTTTGTTTTTGATATTAGCAAAGGTTTATTATATAAATAAAAAAAAACATTTGATAAATCTCGAAGCATATTATTTTATATTTCTTATAATAATAAATAAAAATCAATTTTTATTCATATTTCTTTAATTGGTATTTGTTTTTGTGTATACATCTCATGATTTCTATAATTTATTGATTTAAAATAACATATTTTGCTTATACATAAATGAATAGATTCATATTGTTTAATATTTTGTTTTATTCCACAAATACAACATTTTTCAATATTATGTTTAACTTTAGATAATTGTACATAACCCTTCGGTATTTTTGAAACATTCCATGGGTCAATATAACCATAATGATAAAGAAAATCTTGAACTGAAATAAATTCATATTTATGAATTTTATATAAATCAATGCCACAATGTTGAATTGGTTGTATAAATCCAATAAGTATTTTTTCACAATCATTTTTAAAACATAGGATAGCTTCATTATTTGAATTAGGTATCATAATACATTTTTCTTTTTGAAAATTAAATACATAACTTAATTCATCAAAATTATTTTTAATATATGATTTATATAATTCACAATTATTTGTAATATTTGTAATATCAATACATGAACTACATAATCCAGCTAAATGTATATTTATTGGACGATTCGTTAATTTATATTTAGTATTTGCATAAGAAATTAAACATTTAGATTTATATAAAGATTCTTTACAAAATGAACATAATGTATCTTTTTTATTTAGATCATTTGGTGCATAAAAGTGTTTAAATACCATTTTTGATAATAATAAAAGTAAAAGAAAAAAATCAATTTTTATAAATCATAGGTTTCGGTTATATTGTAATAAGAGTCTTCATGTTATTTTTTTTTTGTATAACCAATATGTACCACCTTTATGCTTAATAATTTCTACTTCATGATCATATAAGAACCAATTATTATCATTATTAATATTTTCACATATTATCAATAGTTTTCCAATTAAATGTATACTTTTATAGAATACATCATTTTGTAGTTGTTTAAAAGTAAAGATGTCCATTATTATAATTAATCAATGTAAAAATCAATGTTTGTTTAATTTTAGGTTAATAGTACCTGTTTGGCATTCTTTATTATCATATTCAATTGTACAATATATATTTGGATAATCATCATAATGAATTTCTTTTAGAGTACAATCATGTATATCTTTATAAATAAGTTTCATATTTTTATTTATTTTTTTATAATTAATATAGTAAATTGGATGTTGTCCATCAAATAGTTCATTACTCATTGTTAATTCTTGTTTTAAAAAATAATTTGGTAATGGGCACATAAATGTATCACAATGTATATTTTTAGAAATAAGAGTAATATAAAAAGAATCAATTAAATGTTGTTCTAAAAATGATTTATAAATCTGAGACCCGCCAATAACCCATAAATTGTCATAACAATTTTTAGAAAATGCAAGTAATTCAGAAATGGAATGGAATGTTTTAACTAAATAAAAATTTTTAACATAAGAGAAATTTTGTGTAGTTGTTAAAATAAAATTATGTCTTCTTGGTAAAACACCCACACTATTCCAAGTATTTTTACCCATAATAATTGCGTTATTTCCATTACCAATTGTTAAATGTTTAAAGCGTGTTATATCATCTTTACATTTCCAAGGAAGTTTATTATCTAAACCAATACCTTTATTTGCACTCATTGCAACAATCGCATTAATATTCATATGTATGTATAATATTTATGAATATAAAAATAAAAAAAAATCGATACATTTATAATGGAATTTATACAGCCTCAACAATCTGTCATCGCCAATCAACGAATATGTTATCTATGATACAGGTCTTTTCAAGATTCCTCGATTTTTGGAAAAAATATTCATTCAATATACAAATATTTATTTGTTTTATATTAATGTTGTTAGTTGAATTGAAATGTTTAACTAAACTACATATATTTTATTTTACACTTTTTCCTGTAGCAATAATTATAGGAGATTTCATTGAATGGTTCATTAGAATTAAATATTTTTAGAATAAAGACATTTATAAAATTCAATATTTTTATAAAAAAAATATAAAATTATCATATGACATTCAAATCGTCATCAAACGATTCATAGAAATAGTATGTATATCAGCAACAAAATATNCTTATTATGAGCAAACATTTTCAGATTTTGAAGGATGGGAACTTTTAGTAAAAGAACATATAAACGAGTGTCCTTGTAAACATTTATATAAATAAGAAAAAGCAAACAATTTCTTATTCATCGTCAAAAAAAGTTATAATATCAATTGTAAAGAACCAATTTTATTAAATAAATCAACAAAAAAAGAAGCAATAGAATGTCATCTAAATGATTGTCTTAAAAACCAGATATATGGTAATCAATACAGAATTCAAAATAAGAATTTAAAAAGTCATTCATCATATTAAAATTTTCAATAATAATCTTAATCATATATATTATAATAAGAATTTTTTTAAGTTCATTATTCTTTTTTCAGCATCTTTGTGTAATATTTCTGCTTGAGATTTTGAATATTCGTGCACAAATAAATCCATATTAATATATTGAAACATTCTACTCTCAAATAATTTTTGTGCTTCTTGAAAACATTCATCATATTCTAAATCACGTTTATATATTCCATAAATCATACATCTTTCAAAATCATAAGATGCTAATAAATCCCCTTCTCTTACAATATGATAAATAAATAAATCATTTGGGTTTGTAAAAACATCTGGATAACCATTTTTTTTTACTTTAGAATAAGACATAGTCATAATAATTTTTTTTGAGATATCTATATCATGTGTGTCCATTTGTGGTTTTAAAAATTCATAAATAAAATTCCAACCTACTTCTTCATTTATATATTTATTATCACACATATCATGTAAAATAGAACAAGTATTCATAATATTTTTACAACGAATAAGTTCATTATCATTAAAAGTATATTTATTCTGTTCATTTTCAAATATGGAATGTGAATTATAAAATACATCCATACTGTGTTTAAGTGCGTGTGATTCGTCAATATTTAATTTAGTACATGTTTTTATAACAAAACTAACTAAATTAGATACAGAAATAAGTTTCATAATTCTAAATATATTTAATAAAATAACTTTAAATGTGTTGCTATTAAAAATAGTATAATTAGATGAAAAAAAATAAAATAATAATAAAATTAATATATGATTTGATCTAATTTTTTTTGAAATCTTAATAAAGAATCACTACTACTTTTCACTAATTTTTTAATATTATGAATATTGTTATATTTTTGATTTTTTATTTCTTTAAATAATTCATTATCATCTATATAATTCAGACCTATATTTTGTATATATAAAGAATATTCAAGTAATAATTGTTGATAATTAATACCTAATTCTTTTTTTTTATTAACTAAACAAGAAGCATATTTCATACTATCAAGTTGATGATAAAATGGATGTACTCCATTAACATTACATATAAAAAATACTTTACATACTGAATAAAACATTTTTTTAAGTGCCATTGTAAGTAAACTATTACGAAAAGGTATATAATCTTTTTTTTGATAATAACAACTAATACATTGTTTTAGAGCTAATAAATTTAAGTTAATCGTTTTAGCTTCTTGGTGCACACCAAAGTTATTTTTTAAATTTCCGACTTCTTGACCTGGCATATCAACGATTGTTGTATTTCCTTTTAAACTTTTAATTTGTAAAATCATACATGAACGTGATGAAGTATCATTATTAAATGTTTTATTAATTTTTCTATTTTGTTGAATAGTATTGAAAATATATTCAAAAGAATTATTATTTATTTTTTTCATTCCTCTAACAACCAAATCATTATTTTTAAAAAATTGCAATTTTTCATTTTTATTGAAAATATCATAAATATTATTATTATATATTTGAATACAAGTAACACTATATGTGTTATTTTGATTATTTAAATCATTAATAATATCTTTTAAAATATGACTAATAGTATATGTTTTACCAGAACCACTATAACCAAATACAATAATATGTTTATCTCTATAAGATTGACTTGATTCTTGAATAAAATCATATATTTCATTATTTTTTGTATTTTCATCCCATACTTTATCAAATGGGTATTCATAAGTCTTTTTATTATAATTTCCTTTCATATGTAATCTATTATGTATATATTTTTTTGACAAGTCTTTATTGTTAAATAATTTACAAATTACGTCAATATCCATGCCTTATTGTAGAAATAAAAAATAAATATCTAAAAAATAAAATTGTATTATTAGTATATAAAAAAATATTAATAATATATATAATGTCACAATTAATAAAAAGTATTCAAATTCATATGATAAAAAATATAAAAAAAAAAATAAAATATTTTGACGTAAGTTTAAGAGATGGTTTGCAATCGCAAAATAGAATATATACATTAAATGAGAAGAAAGATTTACTACATAAAATAATTGATATATATAAACCACAATCTATTGAAATTGGTTCTTTAGTATCATCTAAAGTATTACCTCAAATGGATAAATCTATTGAATTATATAAATATGCGGAAAGTTTAAATAAAAATATTGATTTTTATTTACTAATACCAAATGAAAAGAAATTACAAGATTCTATTAAAGATAATGTAAAGAATATATCATTAATAAGTTCTTTTTCAAATAGTTTTCAATTAAAAAACATTAAAAGATCATTATATGATACAAAAAAAGATTTATTAAAGATAAATAATATTATATTACAACAAAATCATATTAAAAATGTTAAATTATATTTAAGTTGTTTTAATGATTGTCCTCTTGAAAAAAAAATAGAAAATAGTATAATTTATGATGAGATTAAATTTTATCATCAATATACAAATTTTAACGAATTATGTTTAAGTGACACAACAGGTAATCTTGATATAAATAATTTTGAAATTTTAATAGATGATATATTAACAATAATTCCAAAAGAAAAAATATCATTACATCTTCATGTGAATGAAGAGAACAAAGAGAATACAAAAAAAATATTAAATTATGCTTTCTTACAAGGAATATATAAATTAGATATTTCATGTTTAGAAGATGGTGGTTGTTCAATGACATTGGACAGCTCTAAATTAAAAGGAAATCTTCATTATGATTTAGTAAAAGATATTTAAGCGTTTAGCCAATTAAATGCTTCTAATAAAGTTTTATAAGGATATTTGGGAATAGCACCTTGAGCACCGTAAAGTTGTGCTTTATAAATAAACAAATTTTTTTTAGGGTATTGGGTATATAAATTCTTAAGAACAGGGATTACAATCATTTTATAATATAAAGATATAAATAAAAGAATAAATCGTAAAATTTAAACAACATATTTAACAAACTCATCATAAAGTTCATGAATATTAATATCCTGATGAATACATTTTTTTACATTTAAATAAATTTTTTTCATAGATATTTGATGATTCCAATAATGATGAAATCGTTTGTCGTTAAGTATACGGAAAATATATTTCATAAGTTTAATTTTATAAACATCATCTTCCATTTTATTTTTATAAAAAACTAATTTATTTTTTATTTTATTATTTAGAGTTTCACCTATATTATCGTTATTATCCTGAAGTATTTTTAAAATATTTTTATAAAAAAAGATGATTATAAAAACACCAATACTATAAATATCGCTACTTTTACTCATTTCTTTATTAGTACTCATATATAATTTTGTACCTCTTGGTTTTTTATTTTCAAATAAAGTTACTATTTTTTTATCAAAATGAATAAATTCATTAGGTATTTCATTAAATAACGAAACATCAAAATCAATAAGTTTAATATCATGGATATTATTTTCACTATATTTCAAAATAATATTTTCGAGTTTTACATCACCATAAATAATATTTATATTATGAAGTTGATAAATTGCTTGAATTAAAAATTGTATAATTTTAATTATTGTAATATCTTCTAAAGGTTTTGTTTTTTTCTTTATATAATGAAATAAATCAGAATTATATTTTTGCATAACATAAAAATAAGAATTGTTTTTATTTATAAAAATATAATCAGGATAAAGTATAAATTGTTTTAGATGATTATATTTAGATAGGTATTTATTCATAATAATCTCACTAAATGATTTATTAGGTTGATATTTAATGATAAATGATTGATTATTTTTTTTCATTTCAAATATAAATCCACGTTTTAATTGTTTTATTTTATTACTTTTAAAGTCAAAGTGAAATTTTTTTAAAAACTGCATAATATTATTTTGATTATCAAATATTTCTAAATGTTCTAAAAAAATAGTTTTAGGTAGTTCATAGCTTGATGTTTTATTATTGCATGCATAAATTAATTTTTCAAGATTATTTTTTTTATTTTTTTTAAAATTAATTAAACTATAAAAATCTAAATGATCAAAATGATCAACATTTGATATAATATTTTCTATTTTATAATTTAGTTTATCATATTCAATATTTAAAAATAATTTATATTCTTTCATAATATTATTAAGTACTTCTAATTGATGATGATTAAGTAAATGAATATTTAAATTAATATTTTTTTCTAATTTTTGTTTTATTTTTAGTAAATTTTTAGATTTATTTATTTTAATCATTAAAGATTTAGATTTATTAACTAATTCTTTACATTGGCTAATTTCATTTAAATCATTTTTAAGTTCAATTAAGATTTGTTCTTCATTTTTACTTTTATTATTATAGATAATTTCTTCTAAATTATCATATTTATCAAAATATTTTTTAACATCATTCATCTAAATAATTACAAAATAAAAAACTTGCTTAATTTACGAAAAAAATATATAAGTATAATATAGATTAATGAAAAATGAATTCATTAAAAAAATATATACTGATTTATTATCAAATTATAAGGGTGATATTATAATATTTTTTTTATCAATGATAGTACTTGAAATATTAACTATTGTGACATTCTCGCATATTGTTTCATATTTTATCAAAGATTTTAATAAAAATAATAATTATAATAAAATCATATGGTTATTTTTTGGTAGTTTAATATTAATATATATAATAAAAAGTTTTTATAATCATATACAGTTCAAGATAATTGTAAGATTAAGGGAAGACATTAAGATATATTTATCAAATGTATTATTAAAATCATTAAATAAAAAGTATATCAATGATAATTATTTAGAGTATTACTCCCCAATGATAAAGTTAGCTTATAAATTATATGTAATTATACATCATTTATGTACTTATTATATACCATATTTTGTTTTATTAGTATTATTTTTAATTTATTTATGCTATTATTCACCGATGTGTGCGTTAATTATTGGAATAAGTTCATTATATATATTTTTAAGTGTTAAGATTAAAATACCAGAGATAATTGAAAAAAGTATAAATTATGAGAGGGATTCGTGTGATTTAGATTATGAATTATTAGAGAGTTATGGTAATATCGACAAGATAATTAATCGAAATACAGAATATATACATCAAAAGAATTTTGATTTAGTAGAAAATAAAATAATTAAGTCAGGGGGGATATATTATAGTAGTGCTTACTTTTTTACAAATAATATGTTATTGGTATTAAATATTAGTATATTTTTAGTAATTATTTATTTATTTAAAAAAAAAGAGCATCAATTATTATTATTATTAGTACCAATATTATTACTATACAAAGGTAAAGCGGAAGGATCAATTGATCGTTTTATGGACACAGTAGAAGTATATGGAAAGTTATTATTTTTAGGAAGCAAATGGAATAAACATTTAATCAATATAAAAAACATTGAAAATGGAATGAAAAGTATAAAAAATATAGAATTCAACAAATTAAAATTTAAAGATATATATTTTTCGTATGATAATAAGCAAATATTCAATAAATTTAATTTAGAATTAGATTTATTATCAAATAAAATAATAGGATTAGTTGGAAAGTCAGGAACAGGTAAATCTACATTAATGAAATTATTAATAAAAAATTATTCATGTACAAGTGGAAATATCTACATTGATAATATGGATATTAAAGAAGTAAAAAATAATGAACTACGAAAAAATATAATTTATATTAATCAAAATTTAAAATTATTTGATAAAGATTTAAAATATAATTTATTATATGGTTGTAATCATAATGAATGTGATTTATATTATAATGATTTAAAGAATGATAGTATTATTCAAAAATTATTTCATAATGAAGATTTTAAGAAAATAAGAGCGGGTTCATTAGGTGAAAATCTATCTGGTGGTCAAAATCAAATAATAAATATATTAAATGGTTTAATTAATAAATCAAAAATATTAATATTAGATGAACCTACAAGGAATCTTGATTATAAATTAAAAAAACATTTAAAAAAATTAATATTAAAATATAAAGATAATCATAAAAACATAATCATTATAACACATGATAAAGATTATCATGATTTATTAGATAAAACGATTTATATATAATTTATTATAATTACCTTCTTATAAAAAAATATTTTACATTTAAGAATAAATAGAATAAATAAAATAATTTAATTTTCTTGTTTAACTTTAGTACTTTCATTTTCAATTTTACTTTCATTTTCAATTTTACTTTCATTTTCAATTTTACTTTCATTTTCAATTTTACTTTCATTTTCAATTTCATCTAATTGAAGACTAATAGAATACGAATTTAAATTTTTCAGTTGTTCAAACATTGAAAAACGAACATGTTTAGAATATTTCATAACATAGGAAGAAATATAAATAAATTCTTCAGAAATATGTTTTCTCAAAAAATGTAAATATGATTCAGAAAACATAATATTAAAATCATTTTCATCAAATTTAGAAATAAATTCAGAGTAATTATCATGTAATGATTTTAATTTAATATTATATAATCTAAGATTATTAATCATGTCTTTATCTAAATTTATTTGATAATTATTTAATTGTATATTTTCATAAAAGAATAAATATATTTCATGTATAGAATTATGATATAATGATAATTTTTCATATAAATTATCATCAACATTATATAAACGGAAATAGAAAAAATCCTTAGCAAAGTTATAATTTTTTATAAAATAAAATGCGAGTGAGTACATCATATATACATTTATAAAATAATTTTTTATAATAAAAATTACAAAATATTTAAAAAAAAAATCACCAATTAGTATCTTTTGTTCCACCATCGTACCACTTACCATAACCTTCTTCGACCATAATTTCATTAATTGATTTTTCATCAACATTATTATAAGCTTTAATTAAAATGCGACCATATTTATCAAATTTTAAGCATTCAATTTTTATAAGTTTACTTGGATGTGCTTCAAGTAATTCAATCATTCTATTTTTAGCAATCAAAGCGAGTTCTTTTTCTTTTAAACGGTCTGG
>JGI10211J14876_10000950_pt1 | contig 12603 bp, 22 predicted proteins | sample Etolagsediment_FD_14876 | JGI IMG/M metagenome (IMG submission 14876)
ATGGCACTTACACGACGAACAGAAGCATCTAGCGGTAACAAGGACTTTGCACCTATCGAGAACCTTGAGGAACGTGAATATGAAGGTCGATTGGTGTATGTCGCAGACCTTGGTATGCAGCAGCAGGAGTATAAAGGGGAAGTAAAAGACCCTCGTCAACAGATCTCTCTAGGTGTAGAGATTGTAGGGGAAACTGTTACAGTTGATGATAAGGAAGTCCCTCGTATGTTGTGGACTAAACCTTTTAACATCTTCAGTAACCTTACCGAGAAGGGTAATGAGTTGAAGTACTACTCTGTGTTTCAACCAGATGCCGTACCTGAGACTATTCCTGATTGGGATGCACAGCTAGGAAAACCTTGTTCAGTACGAGTAGTGCATCATGTTTCTGGTGATAATGTCTATGACAACATCGGGGCACTGTTGGCTATTCCTGCCAAGTACCAAGACGGTGTACCACCTGCCACTATTGACCCGGCTATTGGTGATGCAGATGACCCCAACAACCCCGTAACCAAGAGCCTTTGGGGGTTGCCTAAGTATGTTTATGATAAGCGTATCGGAGCAGGGGGTAGTGACCCTGTTTAGGTAAGGGTGGCATCTTCGGGTGCTAATCTGTTAACACCTAGCCCAGAGGGTGTTTGCCGAATATTCTGGGCAATTAATTTAACCAGGAGTTATATATGAACGAGCCAAGCACATGCATTTCCATTGAGAAAAGTAAGCATTCCGATATGCAAGAAGCCATTGATGGTATGGAGTTTGTTGTTGCAAAAGCAGCCAGCCTGCTCGGCCGCATCAGCGGGGAAGGTATAGCGGAGTACCCTATGAGCGTTCCGCAAACTGAGCCTTCATTATCCAGTGTACTTAACTCTGGGCCATCCGAGATCAGAGATAATTGCTCGAAAATACATGGCTACTTGGATGAGATCGAAGGCACTCTGTTTTAAAGCAGGGTTTTTTGTTCACAGCGCAGGCTCTGGCGCAACAAACAGAGCCTTTTGATTTGCACACTAGCGGCGTGGAAAGTAACTGAGTCGCAAAGCGTCACAGTGAGCGCAGACACGCGACACGAAAACTGAAGCTGAGTGTTGAGGGAACGTTGGAGAGATATTACACCGTACTATTTGGGCCTCTCCTCGCCTTAGTCACGACCTGAATTAACAGGTGATACCGCCCTAGAACTAATCGGTTGAAAGCTGGGGCTTAGGTGTAAGCAGAACGTGACATAACGGTAAGATAACACCCTGATCCTCTAGCCAGAGTAGCGACTGGCCTAGTGTGCAATTCAAAGTAAAGAGTTATGGGCAGGTGGCGGAATTGGTAGACGCGCCTCTTGAGGTGGTAAAGGGCATAACGTGGATAGCATGAAGTTTAGATCCGACGGGATTTATTCAAGCTTTGAAAGGCGAGATTGCTGGAAGCGGAAAGCACCTTAACGTGGAAGCGACGAGTGTACATTAATCGTGAAAGCGCCGCGCTGGTTCGAGTCCAGCCCTGCCCACCATATAGCCTGAGCATGCTAGTGTTGTGTTTGGTGTATCAGCAACACAATCCCTGCTCCGTGTGAGGTTGGTTGCGCGAAACAGCCAACCAAGCATGTTATGAACAATGGCGTGAAGCTGGTGTAAAAAGAGTTGGACAAAAGACGGGGACGCTGGGTTTCTAACATTCTCGAAAGAGCAGCGTACCACCCTAACCTACCGCCAGTGGATCGCCACCTTACAAAGCAGAATATAGAGAGGAATGAGCATGGAAATAAATAACGTAACAGATGTATTAGAAACTAGCGTATTAGTTGGCGAAGAAGACGGGCCTAATTTTATTGATACGACTTTGCTGATGTACCTGATACCATATAAATGCGGATACGACGATGCGGAAGATGTTATATCTGATGGTAAAACACCGGCGATGAAGAAAGTGAGATTATACATAAGCATTGAAGACGCATAACAAAGAGCTCACGGGCGCAGATAATACATCCCACTATACAAAGTAGAAGGAGGTTTCTAAGATATGAAAATTATCATAGCCGGTTCTAGAAATATTTCTGATGGTTTTGCCTTATCTAGTGTAATGCGAGAAGCAGGATATATCCTAAAAGAAAATATAGACGAGATAGTTTCTGGTGGTGCTAGAGGGGTTGATAGATTAGGGGAAGTATATGCGAAGGAGCAGGGAATAACTATTAAAAGATTCCCAGCTGATTGGGAGCAGTACGGCAAGGCAGCTGGTTATATACGTAACGCTGAGATGGCTGAGTATGCTGACGCCTTGGTTGTATTGTGGGATGGTCAAAGTAAAGGAACATTACACATGATCAATACTGCTGCTAAAAAAGGTATGCCAGTGTTTATTAAGGTTTTGACATAAATGTTTTGGTAGGAGAGAAGCATGCTTAACTGCTCCGTGTGAGGTTGGTGCTAACCAGTGGTAGCGTCCTGAGCCGTGAAAACGCACTAAGGCGGCGGCCAATCAAGCACGTTATGAATTATGGATGAAGCTGGCTGACCTCAGAATGTCGTGAGAGGTTGAAACTTGTCGCAGCCAGTGGATTCCACCATACCCCCCAAAACAGGGGCCGATAAGACCCTTAATGGGTAGCGAGGAGGGAATATGAGTGAAGATACATCATGGTCATGGGTAGAAACAATAATCCATTTATTATTACTCATATCTGATGAGGAAAGAATGAAGGTATTTTCTGCATTTTGCACCCATTGCGGAGATAAAGATCCAGAATGCCCATGTTGGAATGATGAGTAATTAACCATGCCACTTAAACGAAGAGAAGCAAAGAAGGTCTACCAGAGTCAAGCAGATCCAAACGGTATAGTGGCTCTTGTTGATCTCGACATAATCCTTTACCAAGCATCTTGTGTCTGTGACGTAGTTAGTTATTGTTATCCCGGCCATATCCCTATTCACTACAAGAAAGATGCCGTTAACTACTGTCACGCAAATGGCCTAGACCCAGACCTATTAGTCAAGGAGGTTACACCTGAGCCAGTTGAGTTCTGTCTACACACCATAAAGATGATGATTCATAACATCATGGACAAGACAGGTGCAACTATTATGAGGGGTTTCCTGACAGGTAAGGGCAATTACCGTGAGACTATTGACAGTCGCTATCCTTATAAGGGTAACAGACCTTCTGAGAAGCCTACACATTTTAATGCGGCTAGGGAGTATTTGATTAAACAGTTTGATGCAGAAGTGGTGGAGGGTTGCGAGGCTGATGATTGGCTTGGAATCTGCCAGACAGATAGTACTATTATAGCGTCTTTAGATAAAGATTTAGACCAGATAAAAGGGAAGCATTATAACTGGACAAAAGATATATTATACGAAGTTACTCAAGAAGATGCAGACCGTTTCTTCTATACTCAACTTCTTACAGGCGACTCCGTAGACAACATCAAGGGCATCAAAGGAGTTGGCCCAAAAACTGCTGAGAAGCTTCTACAAGATGCCACCACTTGTTTAGATATGTATACAATTTGTCTGAATGAATACGAGAAGGCTGATATGGACTACTATGACCTGCTTGAGAACGCTAATCTGCTTTGGATTCAACGAGAAAAGGATGTACTATGGACACCGCCAAAGGATAGCTAATGCCTTACTACCGAAAGAAAAACTCCAAGGGCAAGCCCCCCAAGCCTTACCGATCATGGCTTGAACATGGGCTAGGTACTGGGGTTTTGAAGGATATGTCTTATGAACCCTACACCATCCCGTATACAGTCGAGACAAGCTATAAACCAGATTTTGTCAACCAAGCGAAGCGCATTATCTTCGAAGCAAAAGGCCGGTTTGAATCCTCTACTGAAGCTGCCAAATACATTCATTTTCGTAACAGCAACCCCGACTGGACAATTATATTTGTGTTTGAACGACCAGACTGCCCGATGCCGCATTCTCGTAGACGAAAAGACGGTTCACGCTATCGTCACAGAGATTGGGCTGAGAAGAATAATTTCCTCTGGTGTAGTCCCTCAACAATAAAGGGTGAATGGTTATGAGTAAAGATAAGTTTCTTGTAGATAGCTCTCAACGCTGGCCTATCAAGCACTGGACACGTGGTGTAGATATGGATGAGAAAGCAATGGATCAGTTGCGTAATGTGGCTTCTATGCCGTTTATCTTTAAGCATGTAGCCGCTATGCCTGATGCTCATTGGGGGATGGGTGCAACCATTGGATCTGTGGTCGCTACCAAAGGGGCTGTGATTCCCGCAGCGGTTGGTGTTGATCTCGGTTGCGGCATGATGGCCGTGCAGACATCTCTTACCGCTAATGATCTGCCTGATAATCTTCATGAGATACGTCTGGATATTGAGCAGGCGGTTCCTCATGGGCGTACAAACAACGGTAAGAAGGGCGACCGAGGCGCATGGGCAGAATTGCCTGCCTCTCATAAGCAGCGTTGGTTAATCCTCAAGGAGCGTTACGACAAGATTATCTCCAAACATCCTAAAGCTGAAGGTTACAATACTTGGCAGCATATGGGTACGCTAGGCACAGGTAATCACTTCATTGAAGTATGCCTTGACCAAAATGATGCTGTCTGGGTAATGCTTCACTCAGGTTCTCGCGGTGTTGGTAACAAGATTGGTCAGTACTTTATCGAGAAGGCTAAAGAGGAAATGGAACGCTACCATATCTTGGATAATCTGCCTGACAAGGATTTATCCTACCTTGTAGAGAATACTGAGTTATATGATGATTATGTTGAAGCTGTTGAGTGGGCTCAGGATTATGCTCTTGAGAACCGAAAGGCTATGATGGAGAATAGTTTGGCAGTTCTTCGTAACCACTTACCACCATTTGCTATTACAGAAATGGCTGTCAATTCACATCATAATTATATTGCTAAGGAGAACCATTTTGGTAGTAATGTGATCGTGACTCGCAAAGGCGCGGTGAGGGCGCGTAAGAACGATCTAGGCATTATTCCCGGTTCTATGGGCACGGGTTCATTCATTGTACGTGGTCTTGGAAACGAACAGTCCTTCTGTTCTTGCTCACATGGCGCTGGTCGGGTTATGTCCAGAGGTCAGGCTAAGAAAGAGATCAGTCTGGAACAACATGCTAAGGCTATGGAGGGTATTGAAGCTCGTTTGGATAAAGATGTCCTTGATGAGAGCCCCGCAGCGTACAAGGATATTGGTGCGGTTATGGCTGCTCAGGACGATCTCGTTGAGATTCTTTATCGTTTACGTCAAGTAGTCAACATTAAGGGTTAAAAGTTTATCTGTGCGTAGCTCAGTTTGGTAGAGTTCTCGGTTTGGAACTGAGATGTCGCAGGTTCAAATCCTGCCGCGCAGACCATTTTATAAAGGATGAATGGCTATGAGCAAGATGGATGTACATTTCTCCAGTGAAAAGATGGATTGGGAGACTCCACAGGACTTCTTTGATGAGTTGGATAAGGAGTTCGATTTCGATGTAGATGTATGTGCTAATAGTACTAACCGCAAGTGTGAGACATGGTATGGAGAAACACCGCTAGGTTTTATAGACGGCCTTAATTCAAACTGGTATAACAAGCGTTACAGCAGTAATGTTTTCTGGATGAACCCGCCCTATGGCAGAGAAATAGTAAAATGGATGAAGAAAGCATATGAAGAAAGCTTGAGGGGTTGTACCGTGGTTTGCCTTGTTCCGAGCAGGACAGATACAAAATGGTGGCATGATTATGCTATGAAAGGTGAGATTAGGTTTATCAAGGGAAGGCTTAAGTTTGGAGGGCATAAGAACGCCGCTCCTTTCCCAAGCGTAGTTGTAATCTTTAGAAAGGAACAGGTATGAAAATATTATTTTTAGACATCGAAACCCAACCAAATATCTGCTATACTTGGGGGCTATTTAATCAAAACATAAGCATTAACCAAATTGTATCACCGGGAGCTACGTTGTGCTGGGCGGCTAAGTGGGCTGATAATCCTACTATCCACTTCTCTTCAGTCAAGCAAGATGGTATGAAGAAAATGCTGACTAAGATGCACAAACTACTTTGTGAAGCTGATGCAGTGGTTCACTATAATGGCACTCGGTTTGATATGCCCACATTGAACAGAGAGTTTATCAAGTACGAGATGTCTGTACCAGATCCTTATCACCAGATAGACCTGTATAGGACAGTTAAGCAGCGGTTTAAGTTCGCTAGTAATAAGCTGGATTGGATTTGTCAAGAGCTAGGTCTCGGTAACAAGGTACACCATAAGGGAATGTCTCTTTGGCATGATTGTATGCAGGGATGTGATAAGGCTTGGAAGGTTATGGAGCGGTACAACAAACAAGATGTACGCCTTCTTCCTAAGCTCTATAAGAAACTACTACCGTGGATGAAGAACCATCCTAACCATGCTCTTTATAACGATACTGCACGTCCTGTATGTCCTAACTGTGGCTCAGTATACGTAGTTAAAAAGGGGATTGAAACAACAGCTACTATGCAGTATCAACGATATAGGTGTAGTGATTGTGGTACACCTATTCGTGGACGGACTAACATCATGAGTAAAGAAAAGAAGGCTGCGGTACTTGTGCAGTCAAAGTTATGAGGGATTGATTATGAAAATAATATTTGTTCTTTGGTTTATATGGGCGGATACACCTGTAGAGTTGGGGTGGTATGCCACAAGCACCGCTTGTATGGACGCAAGAATGTCTGTTACCAATCACGGGTATAGACCGGCCAGCTCGTACCTGTGTGTTCCTGTGGATAATAGCGGCAATCATTGGAAGAATAAAAATAGAGGTATAGGGCGGTGACTCTCACAACCAAAGAAAAAATAGAACTAGTAGCTGCCCGGTACGATCCAGAAGCCATAGCCGATGCCCTTGAGATAGACAGTATTACCCTGCTTGAGGCGTATAGTCATCTTCTGGAAGAGAACTGGCACAAGTTTGAGGATATAGAAGATGATCTAGATGATTATGGGGGTTCTAATGACTAATAACGAAATGCTAAAGGCTACATCTGGCAGAGATACAGATACTGAGGATGAACCCTTATTCAGATCAAATTGGGTTAAGATAAGTGAGTACCCTAACAACTTTGTACCGGCAGGTGCTAAGATTATTATAGGCGTAGATGAAGCCTCGCCAGACGGCGACTGTACGGTGAGGGGTTTTTGCAAAGACGGTGTTTTTCACATTCAAGAGGTAGGGAATGAGCCTTGGCCCGAAGAACGTATGGATATTGTTGGTCAGAACGGGAATGAAGGTTCTCACTACGAAGAAATTCAATTAGATCTTTTTGATGAAGACGAAGGCTGCTAATGTTACTCAGTGAACTGCAATATGAGATTTATAAACGTAAAAGGGATAAAGAACGTAGAAAACCTGAGAAAGAAGCTCGTTCACGAGGGGCCGTAGCTTTCAATGGAGGTGTATGGGATAGTCTTCCCTTTTGGGCTAAATGGAAGTTTATGTTCTTAAAGAAAGATGTAGAGGAAGAATAATGCCAACATACACCTACGCCTGTACCGAATGTAGCCACACCTTTGATATAAAACAACGTATAACTGATGACTCTTTGGAGGTATGTCCTGAGTGCAGTCATGTAGCTCTTAAGCGGGTTATTACTGCCAATCCTTTTATCCTTAAGGGCGATGGATGGGAGTCCTATCAGAAAAGCGGGAGGTACCATCAGAAATGAGCGATGCCAAAGTTGTAAAGCTATATACACGAGAAGCCGCTAAAGATCCTGATGCCGTCCTAGAGCAAGCTATTGGTCAGTATAGTGATGTACTTATACTGGGCTGGGACAAAGAGGGCTTCCTAGACCCCAGAGCCACCTTAGGCTTAAAATCAAAAGACCTGCTCTGGTTGATGGAGATATTTAAGTTCAACCTGTTGTCAGGAATGTATGAGGATCAATAACAGTAAGGAAAATTTATGAATGATTACCAAAAGTATATTCACAAATCGCGCTATGCTCGCTGGAGTAATGTACTAGGACGAAGGGAGACTTGGGAGGAGACTGTTGGCAGGTATATAAAGTTCTTTTATCTAAGAAATAAAGATACAATGTTGTCATCAGTAGATGACTGGGAGGGATTACGACAAGCTATTACTAACCTAGAAGTAATGCCCTCAATGCGGTGTTTAATGACTGCGGGAGAAGCCCTAGACCGTGATAATGTGGCAGGGTATAACTGTGCGTATGTAGCTGTGGACAGTCCACGAGCCTTTGATGAGGCCATGTATGTACTTATGTGTGGTACTGGTGTAGGGTTTAGCGTTGAGCGTCAGTATGTGCAAAAATTGCCCGAAGTAGCTGAGGAGTTTCATGAAACAGACACAATCATCACTGTTGCAGATAGCAAAATCGGTTGGGCTAAATCTTACCGAGAATTCGTATCACTTCTGTTTAGTGGGCAAATCCCAAAATGGGATGTATCTAAGGTTCGGCCAGCAGGGGCTAAACTTAAGACCTTTGGAGGACGAGCTTCGGGCCCGGAGCCGCTGGTAGACCTATTTGAATTCTCTATAGAGGTGTTTAAAAATGCAGCAGGGAGAAAGCTTACTAGCATCGAGTGTCATGACCTCATGTGTAAGGTCGCTGATATTGTCGTAGTTGGTGGCGTTCGGAGGTCTGCTCTTATTAGTCTTAGTAATCTTACAGACGAGCGGATGCGGGTAGCTAAATCAGGGCAGTGGTGGGATTCTAACCCCCAACGAGCCTTAGCTAATAACTCTGTCTGTTATACTGAGAAGCCAGATATGGGTATCTTTATGAAGGAGTGGGAGGCGCTGTATGAAAGCAAATCAGGAGAGCGAGGAATATTCAGCCGAGAAGCAAGCCAGCGAGTTGCGGAGAGAAATGGCAGACGCGATAGCGGGTATGATTTTGGAACAAATCCATGTTCGGAAATTATTCTCAGGTCAAAGCAGTTCTGTAACCTCACAGAAGTCGTTGTACGAAGCGGTGATTCCTTTGAAGATCTCAAGCGAAAAGTACGTCTTGCTACTATCCTTGGAACTCTTCAATCAACCCTTACTGACTTCCGATACCTGAGCAAAGCATGGCAGAATAACACTGAAGAAGAACGGCTGTTAGGTGTGAGCCTTACTGGTATTATGGACCACCCTGTATTAAGTGGATCTGAACGGTGGATTGATTCTACTTTAACAGGTAAAGCTAAGGATATAATCTCTTTAGAAACAGTATTACAACAACTCAAGGAGGTGGCAGTTGAAACGAACAAAGAATGGGCTGATAAGCTTGGTATTCCTCAATCTACTGCAATTACTTGTGTTAAGCCTAGCGGTACAGTATCACAATTGGTTGATTCTGCCTCTGGTATTCATCCTCGTTACTCTGAGTATTACATTAGGACTGTACGTACGGATAAGAAAGACCCGTTATACTCTTTCCTAGCAGAACAAGGAGTGCCTGTAGAGGATGCCATCGGCAAGGAAGACTCAACAGCTATTTTTAGCTTCCCTATGAAAGCCCCTGAAGGCTCTGTTATGCGGGATGATAGGTCAGCGCTCGAGCAGTTAGAGTTGTGGAAGGTGTACGCAGAGCATTATACAGAACACAAACCTTCGATTACAGTCTATGTTAAAGAGGATGAATGGTTAGATACTGGTGCGTGGGTTTATAAGAATTTCGACATTTGTAGCGGTGTTTCTTTTCTGCCCCATAGTGACCACACATATAAGCAAGCTCCTTATCAGGAGATAAATGAAGAAACTTATAATAGTATGGTCAAAGATATGCCTGAGATTGATTGGGATGCGTTGTCAGACTTCGAGAAGGAAGACATGACAACAGGGAGTCAAGAATATGCATGTGTTGGGGGGGCTTGTGAAATCGTATGAGCTGAACTTAAATTCCCACCGATTAACTTGTGGACTATAGGAGAAAGATTATGGAAGAAGAAACAGAAGAAGAAACATACGAATTATTCTCAGTAAGCGATCTGCACGATTATTCTGTAGAGACATCTAAATATATTTATGAAGGAAAGGGAAAGACTGCTACACACATTAGGACAGATAAACAAGTATGTTGCCCACCAGTATTTAAACGGGAAACTACTCAAGTATCAGCTTCTAGGCTGCGATTAAAAGATACTTCTAAATATAGCCCTCAAGGGGACGAACAAAAGTGGAGAGTCAAATGAACGGTAAGAAAGCAAAACTACTAAGGCAACTGGCTAAACTAGCCGCTCCTCTTGAGTGGAAGATAGCTTATAAGCTGTTTAAGAAGCGGTATAAAAAGGAAGGAGAAGTGTGATGGCATGGTTTAAATCGAAGAAAGAACCTGAAGAACCCACGGTTAGAGTTAGAACGGGTAGACAAATAAGAGATTATGGTTGGGGTGGCGCTTATACAGTAGACGAGGAGGTTGAGCTTACACTAGTAGAGGCTGTTAAACGTATTATCGAACATCTTGATCTTCAGCTAGTGTATGAACCTGCACAGCCCTCTAAAGACGCTGTTAAAGGTAAGCTATACAAACCCGAAGTGGTTAAGGAAGTAAAGAAGAAACGTGTAGCTAAGAAAGCAAAGAAGAAACGCTAAGCAGAGTTACACTGAACACCCTTAATAACAAGTGTCTGTCCCTTGCTGTTTGTAATCTTCCTTAAGACCCTGTTAGCATCGGCAATTTCTTTTACGCACTGATATATATAACAAGGTCTTTGGGAGCCTGTATAGTAACTTCATTGTCCTTAACTGTTACTACATCAACAGTAATGACAGACACGCCAATACAGCCACTCAACAATAACGTAGACAGAAACATAGCTAGTCCTCGCATAGAAGTTTCACAAGAGGGACGAAATAACTGGGGTACTCGGAGAAATCTGAGTGCCCCATTTCTTTGCCTGTAATATGTTCTTCATCGAAGTCGATAACACGGCTATCTGGCCCTTCGTACCCAACAGCCCCCATATTGCCCCAGCTGCTGAAAGGTATCCACCTAGCCACTGTTGTAGCTTTGTCATTAGCACTATAGAATACACTGATATTTTCTAGGTGTTCAGAGAACTCTGAGTCGCTGTCCAGAGCAGGGTTGAACAGGATTATATCTTTGAAAGCTCCCAAATCAGCCGCCTGCCTAATAATATCACACCCATTAGAGTGCCCTATGGCAATGGCCTCCGACTCTGAGATAGATGCCAGCATCTTAGCCAAACGACTGTTACAGAGCCTCACACGCAGCCTATGGACGTATCCATAGTCTACAATGACTACCTTGTGCCCTGCCTGTTCTAATGGTTCCTTCAGGAAGCTCAGAGACGCTGTCTGAGCATCGTTCTCCCTGAACCCGTGTACTAGGTATATGGTCTTCATAAGTCCTCTTAGTAGTCTTCTCGTGGCGCTACAAGCTCGATATGGGGAAGGTCATGGAAGGTTTGATCAATGATGCTATTATCGTTGTCCCAATCAGCTCCTAGCCTGACAACGATTCCCATCCCCGCAGCAACACCCTTAACAAACCAAGCAAACCTCCTAAACCGCTCAAGATCGTCCCAGTCGATAGGATACGGTGCAGCATCTACAGCCATTGATGGGGTTTTGTTATGCTTACTGTTAGGCCATGAGACCTTAGACCGACCTGTTTCAAATGCTTTGGTCTGATCTTCTTCATCACGATGGCCGCAAAGAATAGTACAGTCCCATACTTTTACAACTTGGTTCATGACCGTCTGAATATCTTGATGACAAGTCTCAAGCCTTTCTTTCGACGTTTTGGAGAATCTTGGCATTTTATTGTTGTTCCATAAACAAATGAAAAGGCTTACCAACTACCGGGATATGCTTAGAACCTCTCATAAAATCACCTGTTGCAACTGCTTGACCAACATCATCAATAACATTATAAGGCGGTATCACAAGGTTTACAAAAGCACTACCAAGTTTTCCGCTAGTTATATCTCCAGCTAAGTAACTAGACAAACCATAGTTCCTGAATATATTAGCTATAACAACATCGTCAAAAGCTTCATCGTCCCCACGTAACCACCCTTTCACTTGTGCCACAGATCCATTAGCCAGACCCAGAATAGCTGCATGACGTAACAAGTTGCTTGTCCCCTCTTTAACCTTCCCTTGCTTGATCAACTCGATAGAGTCTCTGCGTACAATGTCCAACTGTTTGAGGGTAAAGGTTTTAAGCATATAGAATATACGGCCATTAGGGTTGTTAAGATACCCCGGAGGCATCTCAGACATACTTATAGGCTGTACTTTTGCCAGCTCATGCCATAGCATAAATTTCAGATTAGAACTTTTACGGCCTAATCTTATATCAGACATAAGCTGTGTAAACTCTTCGGGAGTAAAGGCCTCTCTGTACTTGTCGTGAAGTTTTACCCGACCCTCTTTAGTCTTAACCATTTTCTGCATCTTTTTAAAAGAGGCGTTTATAACAACCTCTTTACCAAGCCTGTCTACAGATTTAAAAAGACCATATTTCAAAGCTTTTTCTAATATTTTAGATGTAGGCCGTAAGTGCTCTAGTTCTTCTACGAGATTGTCTAGCCCCATCTCTTTCATTGTGAATCTTTTGGCCCTATTGTTTATTTGTCCTGCCAGTGCCTTAACTGCCGACCCAGTATCGTTCAAATAG
>JGI10211J14876_10000954_pt1 | contig 12546 bp, 7 predicted proteins | sample Etolagsediment_FD_14876 | JGI IMG/M metagenome (IMG submission 14876)
AGCTTATTCGCGGGAGTGGTGGAATTGGTAGACACGCCAGATTTAGGTTCTGGTGCCTTTGGTGTGAGAGTTCGAGTCTCTCCTTCCGCACCAATTCAAAAGCCTCGATTGATTCGTCAATCGGGGTTTTTTTATGTCTAAAAATTACTACCTAACTCGTTCAATTCTTTATTATTTCTTTAATAATACAACTCTAGACTACTCTGGTGATACCAGGCCTGGTAAAAGTACCTTACTGGTTAAAAGCCTTTTCAAAAGGCCTACATTTCTCTTAACCAGTAGAATCCAAAGCTTGGAATGACCAAAGTGTTATTGTAGATCTCAGGCTTCTGACGGGTCTGCAGATCAAAGACCTGGCATTGATCATAAGAAACCCAGTTACTGACATCTTCTAGGTCTAGCTTTTGTGGGCGGTTGTTAAAATTTGCCACGACTAAAACCCTATCACTCGATTTTTGCGGATTGAAGCGACTAAATACAAATAAGTTTGGGTTACCTACATCGACCAACTCTCTATTATTAAAGTCCGAAAATACGTTGACCTCTTTGCGAACAGAAATCATCTTTTTAATACCATTAAATATTTCATATTCAATGGTACCAGTTATGTGGCGTTTTTCTGCTTTATTCCAGTTAATACAGGGACGATGCACCCAGCGATTGTCATCCATTTTATGAGGGTCGTCTAGGTAGGAGTCATCGTTTAACGTACCAATTTCATCACCGTAATATAGCAATGGAATACCACCAAAAGAGAGAATCATACTATTGAGTAAAAGAATCTGTTTTACGGCGTCATCTTGGGCTTCAAGATCTCCTGAATCTACGGCATATTGCAAACCAATTAATGACGCTAATGAACCAGATATACGGGAATCACCTGTTTTAAAATTCTCTGCAAATGGCAGACCACGAGCGTGAGATCCTTCGTAACGTCCAGTGAGATAATCAATAAGAAAACGCCGATGTGAATGCGGTTCATAGCCGGCTTGAATAATATCTTTATCATCAAAACCCAAACCAATATCATCATGACAGCGAATGTAGTTTAACCAGGTAGCCCGCTCTAGCTTACTGGGTAAGCTTTTAATACCTTGCGTTAATAGTTTAGCGTTTTTAGTCGCCATAGCATCCCACAACAATGCCATATAAGTGGCGTTATAGGCTATTTCACACTCTTTGGCAATAACTGCATCCTCACCAAAATACTTGGTTACTTCTGATGGCGCGACAATCGCTTCAGCAATAAATAACACACCTGGTGCCACAACCTGACAACAGTCCTTAAGCAGTTGTAAGATGAGATGCGCTTCATGTTCGTTTTGGCAGGTGCTGCCAATCTTTTTCCACAAAAAAGCCACTGCATCTAAACGTAAAATGTCGACACCTTGATTTGCCCAGAAGAGAATCACATCAAGCATTTCAATGAATACCATAGGGTTGTTGTAGTTCAAATCCCATTGATAATTATTAAATACCGTCATGACCCAACGTTGCATTTTGTCATCCCAAGTAAAGTTACCCGGTGCAGTTTCAGGAAAAACTTCAAGCATACTCTGCTCGAACATATCTGGGACATTGCGATTCTCAAACGTGTAGTAGTAGTCTTGATAAACTAGATCACCTTCCCGCGCTTTTTCTGCCCATTCGTGCTCATTTGACGTGTGATTTAACACCACATCTAGCGCCAATAGCATATCGCGTTCACGCATATCTTCAGAGAGGTTTTTTAAATCATCTAAAGAGCCTACACGCTCATCAATTTCACGAAAATCACTTACCGCATAGCCACCATCACTTTGACCTTCTGGACACTTCATAATCGGCATAATGTGTACTAAGTTGATACCTAACTCTTGTAAATAACTTAAATGGTTCTGCATATCATTTAAGTCTTTAGCAAAGCCATTGGCATACAGCGCCATACCGACCCATTTTTGGCTTAAAAACCAGTTATAGTCATGCTCACGCTCAATGTCTTGTTGTTTTAACTCATCAGAACGTTTTATATATTTTCTAGCCATGGTTTCAACCAGCTTTAAAGCTTGCTGGTCAAAATCTGAACGATTGCCGTACAGCTTGGCAAATAAACCGTGAATCGCATAAAAATTTGCACCTAAACGAGTATAAAAATGGCGTAAATCTTTCTTATAAATATCAGGTTTAATTTGATTAAGAATGTCGTTTAACAATGAGTGAGAAATTTCTTCGTACATAGGCTCTTAACTAGTTTGTATTGAATCAGCTCAAAGTAGCGACTGATAAAAGGATTTATGTTTGGGAGTGGCACCACGTATGCCAATGATTTTGCTAGCTAGCGACTGTGCTTTAGCAAGGGTTTGAGGAATAGACCAATGTTTTATTAAACCATGCATATAGACTGCGGTAAAGGCATCACCCGCACCAACAGCATCAATAAATTCATCAATCTGATCTGGAGTTTCTGTAAAAAAGCCATCTTTAGTCAATACGGTTACCCCGTCAGCACCTTGGGTCACAATAACTTGCTCATTCGCAAAGGCTTTTTGAAAAGCACGTATCGCATCTTTAAGATTAGCTTGCTGAAAACCTAATTCGCGTAATTCATCAATATTGAGTTTTACCCATTTTGCTTCTTTAATCCATTCCGTTAGGCTCTCTTTATCCCACCATGGAGCGCGTAAATTCACATCTAAAAAAATATCCCAATCGCCTGAATCAACTAGCTGTTGAAACTGTTTTTTAGCTACATCACTTCGTAAAGCTAATGAGCCGTGATAAAGAATACCTTTTGGGGTTGGCAATACAGTCAGAGATTGTTGAATAAAATCGTAAGCACTGTTAATTTTAATATCGTAATGAGGCTCATCCCCAACAAACGTCACCTGCACTTGGCCTGTTGGATGGGCTTCATCCCGTTGTATATTGCGTGTATCTATGCCCCAGTCTTCAGCTTGTGTAATAATTTTTTCACCAAGAGAGTCTTTGCCCACTCTTGAAATAAAAATAGGGTTGTCGCCCAAGGCTTGTAAATGCCAACAAATATTAAACGGCGCGCCGCCGAGCACTTGCACCTCTTTACCTTGTTGAGTAAAGCAGTCAAACAGTACCTCTCCAAATAAGGTGATGGATTGCTCAATCGGTTGCTTCAAATCATTAATCTGCGATTTCAATTCTGGAAGATAATGCGCAACACCTTGCAGCACCCCAGCGCTGTAGTTGCCATTGTAATGAGTCGTATTGATGGCTTGGTAAAATTGCTTTTCTGTACCATTTTGCTCAACTAAGGCTTGCGCTTGTTGCTTTAACTCAGACGTGGCATTCGCCACCAAAACTGATTGAATTGGGCTAATAAGCACTTCCAAGTCATTACCGCTGTCACCGGCAAACACAATCTCCTGGTCGGCATAGTGTAAGTAACCCTGTAAAAACTCGATAGCATGCCGCTTATTCGCCTTAGGTGGCAGAATGTCTAACAAACCTGTCTGAGTAGTTTCATCAATACTCCAAATCAAATTGGTTTGAATGCCTAAAGGAACTAGCCGTTGTTTCACTTCACGTAAACAGGTTGGTTCATCCAATTGTTTAAGATCAATGTAAAAACTAAGTTTATGAGAGTTTTGTTTTTCAGCTTCTTGTTTTACCAGGCCTGGTAAGTCCTCCAAAACGTCATAAATTTGCTTGGGTTTAATTTGTTTTGCTGTATTTGCGACATCACTATTTTGCCAATCTTGATCAATCTCATTTTCCCAGGCTTGTATAGCTTGCCATTCATTGTTTTGATAATGATAAATTCGCGTGCCCACATCAGTAATCGCATAATCGGCTTGCGGCAAATGAAATTCAGCGACTGCGTCTTGCATTAATCCTAAATGACGACCTGTTACATACACTAAACTCACCGCTGGCAAATCACAAAAACGGCTAAACTGTTCACGAGCATTTTTGGCCTCTTGTTGAGCGCCATTGGGAATAACCGTGCGATCCATATCAGTACAAAGTAATAACTTCATCACTCGCTGTTCTCCTGCTCTGGCGGGCAACACTTACCAAAGAAATCAAAGTGTTCTAAGGCTTCTAAAATACCTTCTTCATAACTTTTCTTAGCATAGTAAATCTTCTCAAGTTCAGGAAGCTGTGAGAGGTCTTCTTTATTTCGGTTTGCCACCACAACCGCCAAGGTATTACCGCGCATCATATTTTCATCTGCACCAGAACCCCCTATCACTAGAATATTTTCTAATGGTATTTGCCAACGGTCTGCCACATAACGTAGCGCCATCCCTTTAGAGGCTCGCATCGGCAATATATCTAAATATTTATCAAAAGAAAGCTGGGTATTGGCCGACTCATCTTCTTGATGCAAAATACCATTAATATGATCAAGATCAGTCACATCGTCATTCAAGAAATAACTGATTTTAAAGGGCGCTTGCTCCGATTTTGGTTGTAAATGCAAACCAGGATGTTCATCCAGTAACGCTTTAATTTTGTGTCTTCCCCAGTGGAAATCAATGTGTTTCGCCCAAAACTCATCTTTTGTGAGTTTAGGAGCATAGAAAATTTCGGTACCTGAACTGGTAATTAAGGTATCAGGTTCTGGAAGCTTGTAATGTTTCAATATTCGCAGTGCTGAATCCATTCTTCGGTTAGTTGCAACGACAAACAGTGTCGATTTACGATGCTCTTTTAATAATGCAATCAGCTTGCTTAGCGCTTCGGGATTACCAATCAAATTGTGGTCAAGACTTGTGACTAAAGCACGATCTTTATAAAGTGCCGATCGTCTAGTAATAGGCGTTCTTGGCAAGCGCTCTGATTTTTCGATAATCGGAGTGACTAATTTCAAATACCTTTCGGCATGCGCTTGCCAAGCATAATGCTGCTTAACCCCAGTTAAACCCTGTTGAACCATTTGCTGTTTAAGCTCGGGTTGCTTAAACAGTTTAAGTAATGCCTCTGTAATAGTCTGTGGCTCTAACGGGTCTATAAGCAAACCATTTTGACAGTTATCTATAATATCTCGAGGGCCTCCATCTTCGGTTGCCACAAGAGGTAATCCAGATGCGGCCGCCTCAATTAAAGTTAAGCCAAACGGCTCAGTTAGTGCAGGGTTAACAAACACTCCACCTGAAGCCGCCGCTATACGATAAATAAACGCGACTTCATCGCGATTATGATGCTTGGGCAAGGAGACTTTGCCATATAAATCGTAACGATCAATCATCGCCCAGATTTCATGAAAAACTTCCTGGGCTCCCGCCTCTAAATCATCCACATCATCTCGGTTACCGGCAATAATCAATAAATTGGCTTTTTCTTGTAACTCGGGTGATTGTCCATAAGCTTCAATTAACGCCGCAATATTTTTACGCGGATCAGGTCGAGACAAAGCCAAAATAATGGGCTTACTTGAATCGGTTAATGAATAGGTTAACTGTTGATAAAGCTCTGAGGTGATTTCATCACCTCGTGGTGGCTGAAATTGATTAAGATTCGTGCCAGGCGGAATGACTCGCATTTGCTCTGGCTGATAAAAGTCGTATATTTCATACTGCTCTTCTATCTCTTGGTGCGTACTGGTAATGACCCTTTGTGCCGTTGCCAAAACGTGCTCTTCCGCATTTATGCGTCTGGACATGTTGTACTGACTTTCAATGTCTTCGGTAGGCACACCGTTAGCAAACAATCTAGCGCGTTTAACGCGGCCTAATGAATGGCCTGTATGAATAAGAGGGATTGATAATTGATTGGCTAACTGGCTGCCCACGTAACCGGCATCGGCATAATGGCTGTGGATAATGTCGGGGTAATGTTCTTGATCGCGAAAGTATTCCATCATGTTGTCAGTAAAGGTATCAAGGTAATCCCACAACTGCTCTTTGAATATATACCCTTCTGGCCCCGCTTCCATTCTTACAATGGATAATTTGTCATTTATTTTCTCGTTAGGCTGCGCATATTCAGAACTAACCGCATCATCCTTAACCAACCGCGTAAAAAGTTCAACTTTGGCTACTTCTGGCCGTTCCGATAACGCTTGAGCCAGCTCAAGGACATAGAGAGTTTGACCACCAGTATCGGCATCACGACCTAGCTCTAAATTATCTGCTCGAATAAGACCATGAACACTGATCAGGGTAATATATAAATCTGCTTGTTTTTTATTCATACTTTTCGCTTTTTTGAATACTCTTTTTAAATTTAAAAATTAATTGAGTTAAAAGGCTAATAAGATGTTTTTATTTTGTAATATTCTTTAACCACTTGTTATTTATAACATACTCTAAAAGAAGATTATGACCGTTAAAACCAAACTAAATATAAAACTCCCTATATACAAGTATTAAAGAAAGGGCTTATACAAATTACCAGGCCTGGTAAGACTTGTAAACAGGGCTAACAGTAGCTTAACGTTATAAGTAATACTGTTTGAAAATGCCTAAAATGGGCTTAAGGGGTTACCAATAACGTTTTGGTATTCTTCCAGGCCTCAAAGCCTTGATAGTTTGAAACCCAGTTTGGAATTTCACTGGCAGGCATAGGTTTAGCGATTACATAACCTTGGGCATAATGGCATCCTAGCTGCAATAAAAGCTCGCCGTGCTCTATAGTTTCAACGCCTTCAGCAATCACATCACAATGAAAAGCAGCCGCCAATCCCATTGATGCTTTGATGATGGTTAAACTCGCCTCACTGTTAAGCATATCAATCACAAAACTCTTATCTATCTTGATTGCGTTAACTGGCAAATCTTTTAAGTATCTCAATGAAGAATAACCTGTTCCAAAATCATCCAATGCTACTTTCATTCCCTCTGCTTGCGTTGCTAAGATTAGATCACGCGCCTCAAATGAATCCTCTAAAGCGGTACTCTCCAAAATCTCAAGCTCAATATCAATAGGGTTTACGTTAGGCGACTGCATGATTGTTTGATTGAGAAACGTTTCAAATTCACTATCATTAAGATCATGCGAACTGATATTGATGCTCATAATTAAATCTAGATTTTGCGCTTTCCAAGCAGATAGCTGGGCAACGGCTTCTTTTACAACCCAACGGCTTAAGCCAAGCATCAGCTTAGCCTCTTGATTCATAGTTGGTAAAAAACTGTCTGGGTACATTAACCCTTTTTCAGGGTGCTGCCAGCGAACTAATGCTTCAACACCAATCACTTTACTTGTATGAAGATCAACTTTAGGTTGATAGTGAAGCACAAATTGACTTAACTCTAGGGCCTTCTTAAACTCATTCGTTTTTTCTAAGTGATTCTTTAGCGCGCTATCTTCTTCTAAGCTATAAATATGGTAGCGATTTTTTCCAGCCGACTTTGCTTGATACATTGCTTGATCAGCTTGTCTTAATAAAGCCTCAGGTCCTAAATCTGTCGCCTGTGGATAAAAACTGATACCCACACTGGCGGAGACCTTTAAACCTTTTACATTCAAACTATTACAATTGACTTCACGCGCTAAATCATTCAGTAATCTTTCTACAAAGACAGCAACATTCTCTTTTGTGTCAATGTCTGTGAGTGCTAAAACAAACTCATCGCCGCCTATTCGAGCGACAATATCTTCAGTACGAATCACTTTCTTTATTCTTTGCGCTAAAGCGATTAGCAGACAGTCACCGGTTTCATGACCATATGTATCATTCACTTCTTTAAAACCATCCAAGTCCATGAATAACAAAGTTAATAATTTGTTGTTACGAAGAGTGTAAGCCATCGATTTTTCTATGATTTCAGTAAACATAAATCGATTAGGCAGGCCAGTTAAAGAATCATGCTTAGCTGTGTGAGCCAACGCTTTTTGATGTTCCACTTGAGTGGTGACATCGGTATTAAAACCAACAAAACGAATAGGGTTGCCTTCAGAATCAAAAACGGCTTTTCCCCGCCCTGAAATCCAACGCCAATCACCCTTTTTTGTTTTCATTCTAAAGAGGCTTTTATAAACTGATTGACCTTTAGACTCAAAATAATCATTCACACTTTTCATGGCCGTTTCGACATCATCTGGATGTAAAAGCGATGACCAAGATTCTGCGGTATCGGGCAGTTCATTGCCGTCATAGCCAAGCATGGTTTCAAAACGTTCTGAATGATAAGCAAACCCTGAAGGCACGTGCCAATCCCATAAGCCGTCTTCGCTTCCTTGAACCGCTAATTCAAAACGCTCTTTTTCTGACTTTAATTCATCTCTTGACTGTTTAATGGTATCAACCATTTTGTTAATGTCTGCCGAAAGTAATACGATCTCGGTTGACCCTTTAGTAGGTAATTTGTGAACAGGCAAACCATCTTTCCCCAAACCACGAATACTATTTACAATATTAGCAATAGGACTCAGTAGAAAATACCGAATGGCGAACACCAATAAAGCAATCATAATGATTGAGAGTAGGAGAGCTTCTAACAAACTGTTTATTACTAATGAATCCAGCTCTTTTTGAATAAACTGATCAGTATTGCAAATAGCAACCGTTCCAATTTTTACACCTTGTTTTGAATAGATTTCAGCTTTGTCTAAATAAAAACAATTGGAAAATACTTTTTCGGCCAGCTGTTGATTGTCATCAACACTGGTTATTTGCGATTGGCTGTCTCTAATACTACCAGTTTTATAGGTAGCTCCATTGAGCAAACTACCCATATTAAAATCTTCGACCAATATACCAACAACATTCTTTTTAACCATTTCATTTGCGATTAACTTTTCATATTCGTTAACCGCGTAAGATTCAATCAGATGCCCTAAGTTATTTTGAAGAGAAACTAATGAAATCTCCGATTCAACTTTAAGATTTTCAACGATTCTAGATTCCGTGTCTTTATAAAAAAGATAAGATTTAACCCCCATCACTAATAGCACTGAAACCACCACAATAATGGTTAGAATCTTATAGAACGACAATCTTAAATATTTCATAATTCAGCCATTCACCTACTCAACCAAACCTAAAACGTTTCGTTTTATAGTCGTAATATTTTCTGCTAAATTATTTTTTGAAATCGCTAATATTGGCAACTGTATCTGTTTTTCAACAGGCAAGCCTTGTAAATAAGCATGCATTGACGTCACAGCTTTTTGCCCTATTAGAAAGGGTTGTTGCATGGCGGAACCTATTAATATGTCTTTTGGAATCAATTCTAAAAAAGACGGTTCTGCATCAAAACAAATCAAAATAATTTCATCGATTTTCCCTGCGTCTTTAATGGCATCTAGCGCTGCCTGATAACGGTCAGATCCTTGAAGCCATATGGCACGTAAATCGGCATGCTGTTTCATGAGTTGCTGCGAATAGTTGTACGTTTCTTGATAAGAAAAATCAATTTGTTGTCTTATATCGGCTTTATCGACCCCAAACTCATTTAACGCTTCAAGAAATCCTTTGGTTCTGGCTTTACCATTATCTCTTTTTTGGGGAATCGCAATAATGCCAACGCGTTCATTCTGCCAACCTTTTTGCTGCATCTCATGTCCCAATATTTTCCCTAACTCGTAAGCACCCGTAAAATTGTCCGAGGAAATAAACGACACATAATCCTTACTATCTGACCCTATGTCGGCTATCACTACAGGAATGGAGGCTTTTTTGGCAAATTTAAGCAGAGTCACACTGGCTGAGGAAGTAGTTGGAGAGAGAATAATGCCATCCACCTTTTTATCAATGGCATCAATCATATTTTGTAACTCTTTTTTAGGGCTGTTAGCCGCAGAATAGAGATGGACTTCATAACCTAAAGACTGAGCTTCACCAGCAACACCTTTACTCATAATCTTCCAAAAGGGAATCTCTAAATCCGACGTGATATAGGCAAGTTTTTTAGGTGTATTTTCTTGAGCCGCTAAGGGCGTTGAAAACACTAAAATAAAGGTGAATACAAAGGTGAAAAATATTTGCATAGTTAGTCGCTTGGCTTTAATTCTTTAGTTCAGAACCTATAATAGTCTTTGTCGAGACCAATAGTAAACCCAATATGGCTTAATTATGCTCCATTTTATAAAACAAAAAATCTCATGCTATATCAACACCTAATTATCGATTAATAAAGCACNAACTTTAGCAAAACAAGCTTTGTTAAAAACATGCTGTTTCCATCAAAACTGTTTTACCTGACTGTTATAACCCTTTGCTGGACATCGTTGCTTATTAGCATATAAAGCCACCGTCTTAACAAAGGGAATAAACAAAACATTAAAAAGAATCGTTAGGGGTGTTTATTTAGGAATTTTAAGCCTCGGATCATTTAGTAAAATTGAGCCATAGACTAAGGCTAGCTTTAGAGCTAGCCAATTGCCGCCTGATCTAAATAGACTTTAGTTTGTTTACCGTTGACCAAAGAAATCGGCAGAGGCTGATTATCATGCAACCATTTTGAAACCGCTTCTTGTTTATTCGCTCCAGTAACTAACTTAATCAGTAATCGGCTTTTTGAAAAAGCCACATAATTTAAGCTGACTCTTTGAGGAGGTGCTTTTGGAGAGTTGTTTTCAATGATTATGGGTGCGCTAACAAAATCGTTTTCACAAACCTCTTCACAACAGATTGTTTGAATATTATCAGACTCATTATGACCTGGAAACAAGCTTGCTGTATGGCCATCTTCACCCATACCTAGCAGGCATAAATCAAATTCAGCCACGCTATCAAACAAACATGCGTACTGCTTTGCTGATTTTTCTGCACCTGCTTCCGTGTTGATAAAATGAATGTTTTTAGCTGGAATATCGTTATTGTTTAACCAGTGTTTTAGAAGCGCCTGAGAGTTACGTTCAGCATCATTGAAGTGAAGCACTCTTTCATCACCCATATAGATATGCCATTTTGCCCAATCGGCTTCAGCTTTAGAGAGCAATTCATAACAGCGGTTAGGCGTTGTGCCGCCCGCGGTAATAAAATGGAAAGCACCACGTTCTGCAATGGCTGTTTTTGACTCTGCCAAAATCTCAAGCGTTACTTGTTGAGCAAGTTGTTCTGCATTATCAAAAACATGCCAATCTTCTGGTAAATTATCTACAGCCATAAATCGCCTTCTAATAAATGCTATTCCGCACAGTGCGGATTAATGTAGGTACGCCATTTTTGATCACTATGTTCAAACAGTTTTTGCGAACCTTCTGGCCCCCAACTTCCTGAGCAATAGGTATCAATATAATCGGTTTGACTTGCCCACTCGGTTAAAACAGGGTCAACCACATCCCAAGCGGCTTTTACTTCATCAAAACGTAAGAACAGTGATCTATCCCCTTTAATAACATCTAATAACAGTTCTTCATAGGCATCAATTTTTGAATTTTCGTCATATTTCATGGCCGCATCAAGACTGATTTGTTCTGTTTTAATCTCCAGGCCTGGTTGTTTGGCAATCATCTCAATTTTGATGGATTCATTTGGCTGNATACCNAATACAATCCAGTTAGGNTCCATTTTCTTGACTTGAGAATCACGGAAAAANTGTTTTGGAGGATGNTTNAAACAGATTGAAACNAAGGTTTTAGACTGCTTCATGTTTTTACCCGTTTGGATATAAAACGGAACACCTTCCCAGCGCCAGTTATCGATATGTAGTTTTAAAGCCGCATAGGTTTCTGTCACTGAATCTTTTGCAACACCTGGCTCATCTAAATAACTATGTACTTGGTTGCCGTGAACAATACCATCGGTATATTGAGCGCGATAGGCTTGGCCTTTAACTTGTTTCTTTTGAATAGGGCGAATCGATTTGAGCAATTTCACCTTTTCATCTCGCAATGATTCCGCATCCATTGAGGCTGGCGGCTCCATTGCAACCAAAGCTAACAACTGTAATAAATGACTTTGAATCATGTCGCGCAAAGCACCGCTATGATCATAATAGCCAGCACGAGTACCCACAGATTTATCTTCAGCATGAGTGATTTGAATATGATCGATGGTGTTGCGGTTCCACAACGGCTCCATTAAGGCATTTGCAAAACGAAATACCATAACGTTTTGAACCATCCCTTTTCCAAGGTAATGATCTATTCGATAGGTTTGCTCTTCAGATAACGCTTGGCTAATTTTATTTTGCAAAGCAGCGGCACTTTCTGCATCGTAACCAAATGGCTTTTCTAAGACTACACGGCGCCAACCTTTAGACTCTTCTAGCAAGCCATGCTGTTTCAACTCACAAGTCACTTGGCTAAATAAGTCAGGACCTAGAGAAAGATAAAAAGCGATATTAGGTGAGTATTTTTTATCGGCTAGCGTTTCTGCTAAAGTTGCATAAGCATCCGACTGAGAAATATCAATCTGCACATAATCCATACGCGCGGCAAAGGCTTTAAAGACATCGTGATCAATTCCCCCACGCGCAATCGGTTCAATATACTTTTGTACCTCAGCTTGCCAATCAGCCTGTTGCCAATCACGGCGACCAATAGCAACAATGCGCATCCCTTCGGGCAAACGCCCAACCGCTTCAAGATGATAAAATGCTGGCATTAATTTGGTAAGCGATAAGTTTCCTGTGGCACCAAATACAACATAAGTGTTGGCTTCAACCATTGCTTAAACCTCGTAAGTGGTAGAGCTAA
>JGI10211J14876_10000956_pt1 | contig 12538 bp, 13 predicted proteins | sample Etolagsediment_FD_14876 | JGI IMG/M metagenome (IMG submission 14876)
ANAAAAATATTTTATTTAGTTTTTTATTTTATATAATATTTTAAACAATGATTTAAAATTATAATATTAATACTATAAATACACAATGGATAGAGAAATGAAAGTTCGTAAAAGAGATGGTAAATTAGAAAATATTGCTTTTGATAAAATTTTAAAGCGTGTTAAATCTATAGGAAAAGAATGTGATATTAAACTTAATTTTACTTCTTTTGTTATGAAAGTTATTGATCAATTATATGATGGAATTACTACTACTCAAATCGATGAATTAACAGCAGAGCAATGTGCTTCTCTAAGTATTCAACATCCTGATTATAATATTTTAGCTAGTCATATTATCATTTCTAATTATCATAAAAATACAAATAGTTCCTTTTTTTCAGTTATGGAACAATTATATAATTTTCATGATGTTCATAATAAACATTATCCTTTAATTAGTAAGGATTTTTTTGATATAGTTAGTCAACATAAATCTGAATTTGATACTATGATTATTCATGAGAGGGATTACTTATTTGATTATTTTGGATTCAAAACTCTTGAACGAGCATATTTAATGAAATATAATAATAAACCTATTGAACGCCCTCAACATTTATGGCTTAGAGTAGCAATTGGTATTCATGGAAATAATCTTGAAAAAGTCAAGACTACATATGATTTAATGTCACAAAAATATTTTACTCACGCAACCCCTACTCTTTTTAATGCTGGCACTCCTAAATCCCAATTAAGTTCTTGTTATTTAATTGCTCTTGAGGAAGATAGTATTTGTGGAATTTATAATACATTAAAAGATTGTGCTCAAATATCCAAGTATTCTGGAGGAATTGGTTTCCATATTCATAATATAAGAGCAGCAGGTAGTCATATAAGAGGAACTAATGGTAATACAGATGGTCTTATTCCTATGTTAAGAGTTTATAATGCAACTGCTAGATATGTAAATCAAGGAGGTAAAAGAAATGGTAGTTTTGCTGTTTATTTAGAGCCTTGGCATGCAGATATAGAAAATTTCTTAGAAATGAGGAAAAATCATGGAGATGAAGAAATGAAAGCAAGAGATTTATTTTATGCATTATGGGTTCCTGATCTTTTTATGGAAAGAGTGGAGTCCAATGGAAAATGGACATTAATGTGTCCAGATGAATGTCCAGGATTATCAGATGTATATGGTGATAAATTTAAGGAATTATATTCTAAATATGAATCTGAAAATAAGGGTAAAAAAATAATTAATGCGAGGGATTTATGGTTTCAAATTTTAGATAGTCAAATGGAAACAGGAACACCTTATTTATTATATAAAGATGCGGCTAATAATAAATCAAATCAAAAAAATTTGGGAACAATTAAATCGTCAAATTTATGCACTGAAATTATCGAATATAGTGATGCTACTGAAACTGCTGTATGTAACTTGGCTAGTATTGCATTATCTATGTATGTTAATAAAGACAAAACATTTGATTATGATAAATTACATGAAGTTACAAAAGTGGTTGCTGATAATTTAAATAAAGTTATTGATATTAATTTTTATCCTACTGATAAAACATACAAAAGTAATATGCGTCACAGACCTATTGGTATTGGTGTTCAAGGATTAGCAGATGTTTTTGCTTTAATGGATTTATCTTTTACTAGTAATGAAGCTAGACAAGTAAATAAATTGATTTTTGAAACAATTTACCATGCGGCAGTTGAAAGATCTATGGAAATAGCTAGAGAAAGATATGAGTTTATTCAAAAGGCTAAAATGGAAGGAAGATATCAAGAAAACGGAGTATTATCTATTTTAAATAAATATGAATTACACTTGGAACAGAATAAATATTGTGGAGCATACAGTACATTTGAAGGTTCTCCAATATCCGAAGGTAATTTCCAATTTGATTTATGGGGAGTAACACCATCAAACAAATATGATTGGATGTTGTTGAGAGAACAAATTAAAAAATATGGTATGCGAAATTCTCTTCTTGTTGCACCAATGCCTACTGCTAGCACTGCACAAATATTAGGAAATAATGAATGTTTTGAACCTTTTACTAGTAATATATATACAAGAAGAACATTAGCAGGAGAGTTTATTATAGTTAATAAATATTTGATGAGAGAATTAATTGATTTAAAGCTTTGGAATGAAGATGTGCGAAAAAGTATTATTGCGAATAATGGAAGTATTCAACAAATTATAGGTATTCCTGCAGAAATAAAAGAAAAATATAAAATTGTGTGGGAGATTCCAATGAAAACCCTTATTGATATGTCGGCTGATAGAGGGGCTTTTATATGTCAAAGTCAAAGCTTAAATTTATGGATGGAAGAACCTAATTATAAAAAATTAACATCTATGCATATGTATAGTTGGAAATCTGGTCTTAAAACCGGTATTTATTATTTAAGAAGAAAAGCTAAACATCAAGCTCAACAATTTACCATTGAACCTGAGAAAAAAAATGATAGTCATGTTGAAGAACAAGAAGTTTGTGAAATGTGTTCATCTTAATATGCTTCTCTCATCCATGATCTTACTTCTCTATTAATCCTTGTTAAATCTTTTTTTAATTCTATTTTGCAATAGCACCTCAAACAAATTAATATATCAATTAAAGCATTATGAGTATTTTTTGGAAATTTTTTAAATAAATGAAAATGCAGCTCACTAAGCGTAGGGAACTTAAAGTATTTCTCGCCTTCAGGATTTATTTTTTCTATTTTACATATTTCTGTGCTGTTTCTCATTGTGCAATATGTTTCTCCCATCTCCATCTTTATTTTATTTCTTATTCCTTCCACTATTACCATTCTCTTATCAAAAGAAACATTATGACCTACAATAAGGTCACAATGTTTTGAATATTCATTAAATTTATGTAATGCCTCTTTTATTGTAATGCCATCATTCAACATTTCCCTAGTTATGTTATGAACTTGTTGACTCTCTATTGAAATTTGGGTATCAAATGCTATATTAATATAGTCATTCACTAAAACCACTACTTCATTTAATTCCGAATCATAAACTACATAAGATAATTGAATTACAAACGGCCATTGTTGAGTTTGGTAAATACTCGGATTCCTTTCTTTTGGCAATCCAGTTGTTTCAGTATCAAATACTAATATTCTCATTGTTTTAATACTTACAACTTATTTGGATATTAAAACTTCAATTTTTATTTTAATGATAAAATTTACAAACTCCATAAGTCTTACGATGCCATTTACTTATTCCATGATTCGATATACCTACTAAATGCTCTCTGGTCCCATATCCTTTATTTTTATGAATTCCATATTTTTCTTTTAAATCTGGATTTTCTTCACATAATTCTTGTATATATTTATCTCTCTCTGTTTTTGCCAATATTGATGCAGCGGCAATAGCACAATATTTATTATCTCCCCCTTCAATACATTGATGTTCTACTGGTAAAAACATTTCATTTTCATAACGCATATATGGTTTAAAATCATTACCATCTACTAATAAGAAATATTCTCTATCTTTATCTTTCATTACTCCTTTAATACTATCATGCATACTAGATAATACAGATTGGCGAATATTTATTTTATCAATCATTTTTTCATCATTATAAGTAACATTCCACGCTAATGCATTTTCTTTTATATAATTAGCTACTTCCAATATTTTTTTTTCACTACTGAATTTTTTACTATCTTTTAACCATTCATATTTAAAGGATTCATCTTTAGGTAATATTACTGCAGCAGTGTAAACCCGTCCAAATAAAGGACCTCGTCCTGCTTCATCAATTCCTACTTCTAATTTATCCCAATCTTGATTATAAAATTTAGTTAGAGGTTCTGGTTTAGTCCTTGGCATACTATTTATCATATTTTTATATTTTATTATAATCTTCAATTTTTAAATTTTCTTAAAGTATATTATATAATGAAGTTCCAAAAAATACATCTTTTTTTCATATTACTATTGTCATTAATCTTTTGTGGCTGTTTAGGAACATTTATGCGTGAGGGTATGGTTTCCCAAACATCTTATACTGGACCTGCTGGTAATACTGCTACTAAAACTACTGGTCCTGGTGGTAATACTGCTTATACTGGTCCTGCTGGTAATACTGCTGTCACAAATGATAATTATTCCTCTGCATCAGCAACTACTTATACTGGACCTGCAGGTAATCAAGCTACTGTTGCAACCGGACCTGCAGGACAAACTGTTGTTGCTACTAGTGATAATACTGTTAATGGAATTCCATATTACGATATCCCTCCAGGACAAGAAGATCTTTATATTTTAAAATCTGAGGTTGTTCCTCCTGTTTGCCCTGCTTGCCCCCCTGCCGCAGCATGTCCCAGACAAGAAGCCTGTCCTCCATGTCCTCCATGTGCAAGATGTCCTGAACCTGCATTTGAATGCAAAAAAGTGCCTAATTATTCCAGTTCTAATGATAACTTTTTGCCTAGACCTGTTTTAGCAGATTTTAGTCAATTTGGAATGTAAATCTATTTAAATATTATTTAATAAATTATATTAAATAATATGCTATTAGGGTATAAAAAATCAGAACCACGAATTATTATACAACCTTTAACCAAAGAAAAATTAAAATTAATCCATGAATTATTTATTAAGGAAAAACGAGTTCAAAGAAATCCATGGGTTTAATGCTTTTTTGTTTTTCTTCTTCTTGATTTCTTTGCTTTGTTTGATTTTTTAGCTTTCTTACTTTTCTTATTTTTTCTTGATCTTTTTCTTCTTCTTCCCCCCAATGTAATTTCAATATTTTCTAAACCATAATAAGGATTTAAAGCATTCATCATTGTTTCTTGTGCATTTTCACCTGTACTTTTAATTGTATCAATGGTTTGACAAATTATTCCTTGAATATTGGTAAATCCTGTTGATGTAGTTTCTCTAATAGAAGTTGCGGTGGATGTTGTGGCTGCTTTGTATTGATCTATTGTAGTTTGGATTTCAATCAATTTTTCTTGTAATTGAGTTTGTTTTTCACTCATAGAACGAGTGATTCTTCCTTTATAAGCTTGCAAAGCAGCTTGTTGATGAACTAAGCTACTATATATTCTCTGTAAATCAGCTAAAGCATTCTGTTCAGTGCCAATATATCTTCCTAAGGCTACAAATGGGCTAACTTTAACTCCTGCAGCTGCTACACTTCCTACTGCTCTTGCAACAGGAGGAACGGCACTTCCAATTGCACTAGCCCCTGTGCTTGCTACATCAATAATAGATGCTCCCAATTGATAGGCTACTGAACTGGAGCCTTTTACAATTTCATAAACAGCATTAATAGAGTCTATAGTGGCTTGATCTAAACCAAATGTGGTCATAAAAGATGCTAATGCTTGATATCCTGTATATGTTACTCCAATGGATGCAGCTATACCTCCAATTACTATTGCTGAATCTACAGCCATTTTAACAACCCAATTATCATCACAAACTCCTCCTCCTCGCATTTTTCTTTTTTTTCTTTTTCCACCTACTTTATAAAATCCAGGAGGTTTAGGATCTGCAGCTATACGAGGTGATCTTCGTAAGGTTTCAGTTAAAGAAGGAGTTTCAATAGAAACTGCTTGCATTAAATTACTTAATGCAACTATTTGAGATGTATTTAATTGATCACTAGACATTATAAAATATATATATATATTAAATTTTATAATATTAGACTTTTGATTTTTTACATTTATGATCCATTTGAAAAGTTTTGCATTTAGAATCTTTCGGGACAATTTTTATTATACATTTGGCTTTTTTTCCATATAAAGGTTCAGTACATCCTTTTTCTTTTTTATTTTTACGAGTTTTATTAAATTTAAATAGTTTAGGTTTATCTTCTACACATCTAGCTCTGAAATGCTCATATCTTTCTCTAACATCGCAATAGGAAAGACCTGAATCTTTACCTAAATTCTTATTTATTCGTTCGTGTAATCTATAAACATAACGAGAAAAACTGTCTCTATTTTTCATACATTCCATAGTTAAAGGAAATACTTTATAATTTTTTTTAAGATTCATTCTACAATATTTACATGGTAATATATTAACTAAATTTAACATAAAATTTCTGTAATGTTTTTTTTGTTCGATAGTAGGTTCTACAGGATAATTAAAACTCATCATATGGATTGAATGCCACATAGCAGGACCCCAAGCATAAGTTTGCATTCCGTCGGGTGCACTATAATCTTTTTTGGTAAATACTCTTTTTTTAGATTTAGATAGTTTATTAGNTTTTTTATTTTTACGAGTTTTCATATTACATTATTTAGAGAAAAAACTTTATTCATATATAATAATATGGAAANATCATTTATATCCCTATATCAGAAATTTTGTGATGATACCAAGACATCCTTTTATTTAAATATTGTAGCAATAATATTAATATTTGTATTTTTAATTGGAAATCAAAAAACATTTTCTTCTCATATGGCTAGATTAATTATTATTTTACTATTAGGACTTGGTATATATTTAAATTTTAAATCTTCAGCATCTTTATTAAATGTTAATAATATGGGTGATTTATTATTAAATCCGTCTTTAGCAGAAATAAGAAATAATTTATTATTAAATTTGTTATATTGTGTTCTAGTAATTATATTTATTTTTTATTTAGTAGGAGATTTTATGTAATTCGTTAATGAAGTTATTGTTTTATATAATAAAAATATATATATGTTAGAAAAGATCTCAGCTTTATTAACAAATACCAGATTCTGGTTAATTTTATTAGCAATTATCTTCTTTTTATTTTTAGCTGGATATGTTTATAAATCCTATGTATCGCCTATAATTAAAAAGGAATTTATTCCTAATGATGAATTTCCACAAAAGCAAGAAGACAATAAAGAAGGAGAAGGTGGTGAAGTATTAGTTTATATGTTTACAGTGGAATGGTGTCCTCATAGCAAAAAAGCATTACCAGTGTGGGAAGAATTAAAAGAAAAATATAATGGCAAAAAATACAACGGACAGTTACTTACATTTATTACGGTAGATGGAGAAGAAAATTCGGATTTGGCAGACAAATATAAAGTAGAGGGATTTCCTACAATTAAATTAGTAAAAGGAAATCAAGTAATAGAATATGATGCCAAACCTACAAAAGAACATCTAGAAGAATTTTTAAAATCAACTTTAGGATAATTGTTTTTGGTATTCTAAAAATTGTTCTGCACAATTAATACCGTATTCAACTAATTCTTTTCTTTTATCAATTTCTATCAAATTATTTAACCAGGTTTGATAATTTGTTATATTTTTATCACAATAACATTTTACTTCATTAGGTATGTTATCTTCACAATCTTCATGTATTTTATCTAATATTGTTCCTAGTATGTTTTGGAGATATTCCAATAGATTCATTTCTTCATTTATTTTACTAGTATGAATCGGATAAGTATTTTTTACTCCTAATATTTCTTCTTTTTCACACTTTTCATTTTCTAAACAATATTTTAACGGATAATTTACTAAAATACCTCCATCAAGGTAACAAATATTATCTTCGAATATGGGTTTACTAAAAATAGGTATAGCGGTTGTCATTTCTAACGCTTTAATTAATAGTAAATTAGGATGGGATTTATAAGAAATATCAATAAGTTGTAAGGTATCGGCTTTCACAGTAAAAAAGTGATGCGTAATTTTGGTGAATTCATAAAATTCTTGTAATGTAATATCTAAAGATAAATCCTTAGCATCAAATAATTTACTAAGCATTCCTTCTACAATACTGAAGTTAAATAATCCCTTTGAATAAAATAAATTAAAAAAATCTTCAGGTTGTACTTTAAATATTTTTTCCCAAGGTCGTTTTAAAATATAATCATCTAAAGTGTCCCAATCATATCTTAAGGATAAAATAACTCCAAAAATTCCACCAATAGAAGTCCCGTAAATAGATTGAATATTATTGACATCAAAATAATTCTTATCATGTAAATGTTTTAAAACGCCATAACTTATTAGTCCTGTTGGGCCACCCCCGTTAATAACTATGTGTTTAATCATTAAATACTATAATCGTATTCTTTTAAAACTTTTTTTCTCTTAAATAGATAATATGAATATTTTTACTTTATCGGATGAAAATGATTTGACAGATAAAATCAATTTAGATGACTTGTTTGAGAAGAAGAGAGAAATTGCAGAAAATAAATTACAATTATATAATAAAATTTTAAATAGAATACATACAAAAATTAAAATAACATCTCGTCAAAATCAAGGTAAAGAGCAATTTTGTTGGTATTTAATTCCTGAAATGATGATTGGTGTATCAAGATATAATGTAGCTGAATGTACAGGATATATATTAAGAAAATTGAGAGAAAATAATTTTATGGTTAGATATACAAATCCTAATTTAATTTTTATTAGCTGGCAGCATTGGGTTCCTGGATATATTAGACAGGAATATAAAAAACAAACTGGTCAAACTATAGATGGTTTTGGTAATGAAGTAACAGATGCGAATAAAGAAGCTAAAAATACATCAGATCCAAATAATTTATTATTGAATAATTCAGATAATTCAATAAAAATAGATAAAAATAAAAATAAAGATTATAATTCGGTTAAAAATTATAAGCCATCTGGTATTTATAATAATGATTTATTACAAAAGATACAAGATAAATTTGAACCAAAATAAGATATTATGAAAAAATTATTTATTATAATATTTTATATGTGGAGAAGTTCATCATCTTCATCTAAATCGGAAAATTCTTTTGGAGATATTCCTTTTTTTGTATTTTATAGCACAGTCTTATCAAGATTAGCTTATTTTACAAGTGAAAATTTTTTACCAGCATATTTAGACATTTTTGGTCCAATTATTCCTGTCTCTTTAATGAAAGATATTAATGATGCACCAATTAATCAAATATTTGATCCAAGTATATATTCTGAAACAATTGAAGAAGAAAAAAGATCTACTTATGATTCTGAAGGAAAAAATCATATTAATTTTAAAGAAATGGCTAGTAGAATAAATGCAAGTAATTTGAGTTTTGTAAATAGAAGAGATATAAAAGTAAATACTGATTCAGGAGAAAAAGGCGTTGAAATGACAGAAATGAAAGGCGGTGGTCCTAATGACAATTATACTGTAGCTTATATTGCTATATCTACATCAAATTATTCTGGATATTATATTCTAGTAGATACTAGAATGCCTAATTGTATATTTGTTTTATTTAGAGGAACTTATAGTGCCAAGTCAGCTGGTTCATATTCAAAGCCTAATTCTCTTGTTCCTTTTGACATAGCTACTGAATTGGACCCAAACGAATTACAAAAATTATTAAATGAGAATCAAGGTAAAATGTTTGGTGTATTACAAGGAATAAATAAAATATTAGAAGATGTTTACCATAGCATTATTGAAAGTATGGTTTATTTATCTAAAACTTATTTAAATGCTAGTTCTCCTGGTTCAATCAAAGTATATACAACTGGTCATTCATTAGGAGGTGGATTGACTACTTTATTTGCAGTAGATTGGATGGGATTAACAAAATTACCTCAATACCAAGAAGCTCCGTATAATATTTTTTCAAAAAAAATATGTTGTGTATCATTAGCTTCTCCAAGGGTTTTAAGTCCTGCTTATTCTAATTATTTTTGTCAAGAGACTATTGATGGCAATATTTTATTTAGACGAGTTACTAATAGAGGCGATCCTGTTCCAGGATTACCAAATAAAAGTTGGGGGGCAATGAGTGAGGGATATCAACATCCTTGTAGTGCAAAAAAATATGCGGATACTCAAAGACAAGTAATTAGTTTAGACTGTGCTTCTGCACAATCAGCAAATGCCCCCAATCTTGATAAACCACTAGAATGTAGAAAAACTAAAACTAGTAAATTATCAGGAAATATTAGCGGGAATATGCTTGCACACACAGCTTATTTATATATAAATTTCTTTAATGCCATAGATATAGCAGATATGGTAAAATCTGGTGTCCCTTCTTCACTCAAGAAAAAAACAAGTGAAATAACAAGAACAGATAAAGGAGCAACAAATGTAAGAATGATAGTAGGAGTGGGTAAAAGAATAGGTGATTCTACAGATTTAGAATTTAAAGATGAATTTTTTACTTTGAATGATCTAAGGCCAAAACCAGTAGATTCTAGTGATCCCAATGCTTCACCTACAGTATCTACAGATGCATTAATGAATCAAACTGTATTTAATGATTTAATAATGAAAATGACTCCCATGAGTCTAGATGATTTAAATCCGTTATCACCAAAAAATTTAGTTTCTCTAACAGTAGATAAAGAAAAAATCATGCCTACAGTTGAAGGGATAGTTCCTACTGGTACTGCTGCTGCTGCTGCTGCTGGTGGAAAGAAAAAGAAACACACAAGAACTAAAAAAAGAAAAATGACTAAGACTGCTAGAAAAAAGAAGGGAAGATCTAGAAGAAAACATAAATAAATGAATTTATGTAGTATATAAATAAATGATAAAGAAAGTGATTTTTATCATTTATACAAAACATCACAAGATTTGGGGGGTAAGCACAGACCCAAAAATGGATTTCCGGATTTTCGAGGATAATTTCTGTCATTTGCCTTGAAGCCAAGCGAGATTTTTTAACAAAAAAGGAAATATTTTTGTTTTGATGATGTAGGCATTTGTCTACATCGTGTAGACACGAAAAAAGGCCAAAAATATCGGTGTGTAAACGATACATGTAGGAAAATTCACTTTTCACAAATTTTCAAAAGTCATTTGAGATTTTAAAAAAAACACACAACTTTTTGTTGCAAAAAATCAAAAGTTGGAAATAGGATTGGGAAATTTCGTGAAAATGCGTTTTAGAGCATAATGCTCACAATTCAAAAAAAATAATTCTAAAAGTGTTACCATAAATTTTAAATTATTTTAAGAAAGGTATTTAGAGATATTTTCTCAATGCTCAATATATGTTCAAAGTGGCTGCAAAAGGATGTAAAAAAACATCCAAAAATAATGTATGTAATTTATGTGACTTTAAATGCAGTAAAATAGGTGATTGGAAGCGTCACTGTTCCACACGCAAACATCAAAATGCTGCAAAAATGCTCGATTCTGATGTAATTGATGTAAAAAAACATCCAAAAAAATCTTCTTTCATAGATCAAGTAAATAATACAAAAATCGTATCGAGTGATGAAGAGAAACATGTAGGTCAAGGAAGTGATGTAAAAAAACATCCAAATAATTTACCTTCAAGATTCGAGTGTGTTTGTGGAATTAGTTATAAACATAGGCAAAGTTTATTAAGACATAATAAAACTTGTTCCATTCTTCAAGGACAAATTATTTGTGATGATAAACATGAATCTAGTAAACNTCTAGATAAAGATATGTTAACTACATTAGTTAGTACGATGTCAAAATTTAATGTAGATAATCAAGAGACATTAGTTAAAGTTTTGAAAGAAATTATACCTAGTGTAGGCGTAAATAATTCAATTAATACCAATAGTCATAATAATATTAATAACAACTTTAATATCCAGATGTTTTTGAATGAGAAATGTAAAAATGCAATGAATTTAACTGATTTTATAGAAACTTTACCCATTACTAGTGCTACTTATGACAATACAATCGAAAATGGCCTTACTAAAACAATCACAAATATGTTTGTAGATGGATTAAATAATATGGATATTTTAGAAAGACCAATACATTGCACTGATCCTTCTAGAAAAACTCTNTACATTAAAGATAATGATGTTTGGGAAAANGATAATAATTTAAATAAAATTGAAAATAGCATAACTAGAGTAGCNACTAAACAAAGAACTATGATTAATAAATGGCANGATGCTAATGAAGGATGGAAAACNGATGAAAACCTTCAAACTAAATTAACTAGTCTTGTTTTTAACTCCATGACTCTAATAGAGCAAGACGAAAAAGAAACAAATAAAATTATTAGAGCTATAAGTAAAAATACACATTTAACGCAAGAAATCAAAGACGAATATAAATAATATTGATAATCTTTTACAAATATTATTTATTTAAATAGTTCNTGGAATAGTTCGTACAGATGTAGGACCTTCTGCTGGTGAAGCCCCTGGGATTCCTTGTGATGGATCTGATAATGGATTAGGTTGATTTCCTTCTAATTGACCAGGAGCAGATCGCTGACCGCTTGGTGTTGGTAGTCTATGACTTCTCATACTCATAGTTTCTTCATAAATATTAACTGATGGAGTTTGTATATCTGTAAGAGGAGATTCTACTGTTTCTCCTGTTACTGAAATATGACTAGGAATTTTTGTAGCTCCTGGAGTTGTAGAGGCTGCTCCTGTTTCAAAAAATCCACTAAATAATCCCCCAAGACCCGTTCTAACATCTGTTTCTGGAGCAGGAGTAGTTGCACCAGCAGCAGGAGTAGTTGCACCAGCAGCAGGAGTAGTGGCACCAGCGGGAGTGGTTGAACCAGCGGGACCAGTAGCACCAGTAGCACCAGCAGGAGTAGTTGCACC
>JGI10211J14876_10000957_pt1 | contig 12524 bp, 13 predicted proteins | sample Etolagsediment_FD_14876 | JGI IMG/M metagenome (IMG submission 14876)
CAGATATTATTCGAAAAGAGGATTTGTAGTGCCAAGAGCAGTACGCCCGTTCATAACCCACGCAGCAGCAAAGAATTACAAAACCGCGCTGTAGAAGATGGGTCTAAGTTTATTATAACTAAGCGACCAGCGATTTCCTAATCGACAAAATCAACCTGGTCGGTCGGCTTCATCCGATTGTTCGGCAGTATGAGTTTGTTCCTTCTCTTCGAAGTCTTCCCCCATACGCAACACTGGGTTGCTTTCGTAGAACTCCCGCATCTGGACCCAGTGGCTGTCCACTTGGTTTGAGAAAGTGGCAGCCTTTTCGATAAGAGCGGTGTCCTCTGGAGCCATTTCTGCCTCTTTCTTGACCCAATACGGATTCACGTCCCAGGGAAGAAGTTCCGTTTTATTTAGCGCCATAATATCACACGTAACATTCGGCATGACCATCTCCCAACCGATTGCATTCCACCCGTCCTTTCCACCAAGACCGAAGACTTCGACCTTGACTTTGCCATTTCGATACCTTTGCCATCCTTCGCCTGCGGTTACAAATTTACCTCTTGGCATATCGAGGGTATTGAAATCAATGTGCATAAGTTTCTTCTGTTGAGCGTCGATCTGCGCGTCAACCTGAATCCAACGTTGTCCATCACGATTCCAGTACTCACAGATCCAGTGATTCTCGTACTTACCGCGTCCCCAAGTGTAGAGTGCGTAGCCTGCACGGGCCCGCGCAGGAATACCTTTGTGACGCAAGATCGAACAGGTGAGTACAGCGAACTGCCTGCAGTTGACGAGAAGACGCTTCTCCTTCGGACGGTGAATACTAAGGTCTGCATTGTCGAGAGAGTTGATCCGCCAGAGCAAATCTTCAGTCTTCCGGATCTCGAATCCATTGTCCTGTGCCTTTGTAGGGTTCAGTTCGTACAGCCAGACGAGTCCTCCATGAATTAGGACTCCTTGGACTGATTCTACGATGGAGGATATTTCGTTAGGGATGCCATCAAACATCTTTTGGTGTTGACCCGGGTCCGTCCAAGGGCTATGCGTGCGATAGAAGTCCAGCATCTGTTGATACGCTCCTTTCGTGGCAGATCCCTGCGTCTGGAGCGACTGCTCAAGGGATGAGCGAGAACATCCCCAGACCAGAAGTAAGAAAAATGCTACAGCATGTCGAAATGATGCCTTCATGTCTCGTTTTCTGCCTAACAATGTTTATATGGTTTCATCATAACACCTTTGGGCCGCGAAATCGCGATGTAAGCTCACAATGCCGCATTGTAAACTCGCAACGCCGCGAGGTAAAGCAGCCGTATCCGTCAATCCAAACACGTCATCCATCTCTCTGTACGCTAACAAACCTGCGTTGCTGGTGACTAACACGCACGGATTTACATGGGAAATCCAGGATAAATTGGGATCAAGGTGTTTCTATTTCTGTTGCCGGGACGTTTGGTGTGTTGAGCGGGATCGACGGGGCTGGGATTTCTATTACTTTCATTGATTTCCATTTTCCCTGGAGGAATCTTTTTAGCAGGATCGCGCACATTACGATCCCGAATGTTGTTGTGAATATCCATAGCACGTATACCCGTGGGTTGAAGAACCTGACGGCGATGAGCGAGGGTATGGCGACGATGAGCCAGCACATCGATGTCGAGACGGCCATGACGTATCGGGTGTCTCCGGCTCCTTTGAGCGATGAGGAGAACATCATGTTGGCCCCGTTGAAGAGGTTGTGCAGTGCGACAAAGCGAAGCAGGACAATGCTTACAGGTGCGATGAGGGCGAAATCGGCAGCGTTGGCTCCGGAAGAGAACGGGAGCATGAACAATCGTGGTGCTATAACATAACCGATGGCCAGCCCAGACATGTATATCGAGGCGGTGATAACCGATGACCATGCGCTTCTTTCGGCGATATCCGGCTGACCGGAGCCGATCCGCTGGCCGACGAGTATGGAGGTCGCGATGGCACAGCCGATCATGGGCATGAACGAGAGGGACTGTATCTGCATGGTCATGGCTGAGGCGTTGAACGCGGTGTCGCTGATCTTTCCGGCGAGTGCGTGGAAGATTGTCCAGCAGGTCATCTCGAGCATGAACTGTATTCCGTTAGGCAGGCCGAAACGGATGATACGCGCAAACAGCCTAAAATCAGGTCTGGCACCTGTGAGTGTGGAGTATTTTTCGCGATATTCGGGCCTGAGGAAGAAGTAGAGGAACATCATGGTTCCGCAGGCAGCGGAGATCACGGTTGCCCATGCAGCACCTGCGACGCCCATTTGGGGGAAACCGAATTTTCCGAAGATCATGGCGTAGTCGAGAATGACGTTCAGGGCGGTCGAGGTGAGCGTGATCCACATGACCAGTTTTGTCTTGCCGCGACCGGTGAAGAAGCTCGAAAAGGCGATGGATACCATGGCCGGTGCTGCTCCGATGCACATTATGCGAAAATATGTTACTTCGAATACCTGTATCTGGGGATTGTGTCCGATGAGTTGGAAGAAGCGGCGGGCGGGAATGATGAACAACAGCATTATGATACCAGCGAGAACTGCCAAGAATACACCCTGCCAGACGGCGTGGCCAACGCGGTGGTGCCGGGCAGCGCCGGTGTATTGAGCGACGAAGGTGTTTACGTAGGCGATGGTTCCCTGGAACAGACTGATGACTGTGAACGCGGCCATTCCAGCCATCATGGCGCCGGCGATGGCGTTGGTGTCGTACCACATTAGAAACGCGCGGTCGGTGAACATGCGGAGTCCGTGGGCGCCGGTGCTCATGATCAGGGGGACGGCAATTACCATGATCTCTTTTACGCCGCCCGGACCGCGCCAACGCTGCTGGATTCTATTTTTCATCTGCTGCATATAAGTTGGGATTTGGCATATAACATTTTATATCTTAGCTTGCTTGCGCCACTGGGCCTCTTTTCTAATAAAATATCAAATCTGCCTCGCTTTGTCCAGCCGGTCGTCGAAATAATCCCGCTTACTCATTCCGTCCGCCTCGTCAGAGCCGTGTGCACCAATCATTATCGATTGTCACTGCTGGGCGATTTGCTCTACGTGGTCGTCTTCATAGTGGTCGTTGGCTTCTTTGCTATAAAACGGTTACGAACAAGACTAGTGAGCTAACAGTCTCCACCTGCCAAGTGCTCGGTCTGTTTATGCCTAAAGAAATGCTTTGCAGCTGATGTCCCACCCTATAACTGGTTATGCCTGTTTAAGCCGGATTTGGCAGAAGAACGTCGAAAGAGTGCATCCTTGATAGTTCAAGGTGAATTCTGTAAGATTATTGATGTCGTACAGAGAAAATTGTGTTCTGTAACCGTTTAAATGGGAAATCTGAAATTATCGTAGATTTGGAAGGCTTGGTTGTGTAGCCAAGTGTTTAATATAAGTGTGCCAAAGAAAGGAGATTGCGAAATGGAAATGATGCACAAATTATTTTTCCGTAGATTTTCGACAGAGGAGTTTAAACAATTCAAAGAGATATATCGGGAAGAAACAAAAAAATTGCGAAAGCGCGTACAGTTTATAGTCGGCATTATTTTGTTGGCTGCTCTTATGTTCTATTTTTTGTTCAGAGCTTTTGACCTTCAGTGGCCCTCAAGCCGTGAATTAGCAGCTTCTGTTGCGGGAGCGGCTGCCGGAGTTTTCATTATCTGGCTTGGGTCGCGTTTTTCCAAATTGAATAAGCTGTCTAAAACTCATATATTAATTTTATTTGGTATGTTTTTTCTTATATTCATACTTATAACGGTTGCGAGTAGCTCCAGGGTATTTGAGTGGGAGTATTTAGTCTACGCTCTGATTATTCTTGTAGGAGTTATCTGTTTAAACGACTCTATTCGAGAGTACTTTTGTGAGAGGTTGTTGCGTGAGCAACAGAAACAGCACTAAAGGCAAACTGTACTACCGTAGCTTGCATAAAGACCGTGAAGATTACTCTTCAGCCGCTGTGTCAGGATTATGATTTACAGTATCAAACGTATGTTCAATGAACGGGCTTTTCTTTCTTCTATGGTTTACCTTACCGTACTGTTTGAACAGTCTCGATATAGCTGTCGCGTTTGACCTTGCCTGTAGAGGTTTTGCTGAATTCGGTGATTTGTATCTCGACAAGCTTTTTTGATTGTATCTTTTCAAAACCGGCCAATTCCTGATTGGTCTGCTGGCACTCGTTGATACCTTGCCAGACGAAATCTTTAACCACCCCGGGCTGATTTTGCAACTCTTCACGGGAAAGTTTTGCCTCGGCCTGTATCCTGTCCCAATCCGGCCGAACAACCGCCTTGACCGCCTCCTGCTCAACCCCCGCCGCACCCTTCTGATACCCGGGCACTACTATCAGTTCATCCACGCATTCAGCCTGCGAAAGAACCGATTCCAGCAGCTCGGGACTGACATTCTTGCCACCCGGCAGAACAATCAGATATTTCTTCCGCCCCGTAATATAAAGGTATCCATCTTCATCAAGATACCCCAAATCACCTGTATGCAGCCAGCGAACACCTGCGGTATCTGTCTCAATGGCCTCTTTTGTGGCCGCGGTGTTATTGTAATAACCCTTTGTAATGCACGATCCGCCCAGGAGAATCTCACCCTTTTGACCGGCCTTTAAGGTCTCGTTTCTTCCATTCACAACTTTTACCAACATCATCGACAGCGGCCTGCCCACCGAACCCAACTTGCGAAAAGTGTCGTTGATGCCGTAAACCGGCGAGCTTTCAGTAAGGCCGTAACCTTCGCGAATTTTGATACCTCTTGACCAAAACACATTTAAAACCCACCTTGGCAATGGAGCAGCCCCCGATACGAAAAACCTTAGTTTCTGCCAGCCCAACTTTTTCACAAGCATCTTGCCCACAAGTTTCGGGAAGAAGCGATCGGCCAACCGGACAAACCGGCTCTTTTCCTTTCGCTGGCAAAGGCCGGATTCAATTTTGCGTGCAAGAGTAGTGAACAAAGCCGGTATCGCCACAAAGAAGGTTACACTTTTTTGGCTTATCAGATTGGCGATGTCACGGTACTTGTTTGTATAGAGGTTCGTTGCCCCAACCCAAAGCGGAAGCAGCTTTCCGACGGTGAGGCCAAAAGAATGATGTGGTGGAAGGGCATGGCCGAGCTTATCGGCCGCCGTCACATGAAGTTCCTCCCGAACGCTCTGTATATTGGCAATAAGATTAATATGCGTCAGCTCCACCCCCCGCGAGTCACCCGTCGTACCGGAAGTGCACAGAATCACCGCGGTATCATCAGATTTAACTTCCGTACGGATTCTGGCCAGCAGCGTCGCAAATTGAATATCATCCACATCGGGCTTATCGAAAATCGTCATCTCGACCAGGCCGATTTCGTGATATGTTAGGATTTTTTTTAGCTGCCTTCGCAGATTTTCGTTCTGGTAGTCATCGGCCATGACTAACAGTCTCGAGTCCGCGTTGACAAGGTGCTTCTTGACACCTTCAATGCGCCTTTCGGGGTCGATTAGCACCGGTATTGCACCGGCCAGAATAGTGGCCCAAAAAGCCACGTCCCAGTCGGCGCGGTTCTTACCCAAAATCGCGATCCTATCTCCTTTTCGAATGCCTCTGGCTTGAATCAGGTATGCGCAAAATTCACGTGCTCTTTTTTTTAGTTCGCCGAATGTAAGCTTTTCGGTCCGCTGCATTCTGACGATTTCGAGACAGTCCTTCTGTGCCAATTCAGCCCTGGCCAGGGACTGATTGAAAAGGTCGATTAACGTTCGGTACTTAAGCTGGATTTCCATATCTTACCTATTGGGCCGATACAATAACCCAAACCGGCGTAGCCGTCAAACCAAAAATCCTCCGGGAGCACTATAAGTCTGGTTTTGCGAAGTGTTCATGTTTTCTATTTGAGTGGTGAGACAATATGAAATACCGGGTCTTTGGGTGGGGGGATATAGCTGGAGATTGTGCCATTGTTTGCCGCTTCACGCAGCGCCTGTTCAAATGCATATTTGTCAGCGATGGAAGATGGCAGCACGTCAAACGTATCGTGAGTCCGGCTACAGTGCTTTGACACCTTTGAAGGGCCAAGTGCATTTATTTTGTTTGTCATCTCGCTGATTATGTTTTGCTTTGACTTATCAGCGTCGCTGTGTTCGCAGTAAACATCTATAACCCGGTCTCCATTTATCCCGTAGAGGTTTTTTGCATATCCTACGCCACGGTTTTCGATTAAATCGTACATCGCTTGTGCCTGCCTGGCCGGGGACCGTCGTCCACTCGATATCGTTGCTTGAGTTAGACCGGCCGACGCCAAAATGTCTTTTAGCTTATTTACAGCATTGTCGGAAATAACAACATTCGGCTGGATGGTAACCTTAACATTTGGATGGATGGCAACCTTAACATTCGGCTGGATGTCAACCTTAACATTCGGCTGTACAGTAACTGGGTGGTTGTAAAGGTCAGGGTCGGAATGACTATCGAGGTCCTGTACGTACGCGGCCGCCATAACAAGGGCCGATAACATCAAACCGGCAATTAGCGGAAACAAAAAGCTTGGCTTAATCATACTCATATTCTCCCCTTAATCCTGAAGATAAAACGACTTGCCGGTCGTGAATACAGATAGTTAGAAACAGGCCGCTTCAGATGAAATCCACATTGAAATACCCCCGACCGGTTAAGTTTCTCTCACCCCAATTAAGTATGTGCATTATAACATTTTTGCCGCTAAAAGTCAAGGGGGGGACAAGGTTTTTAGTTGAGGAAGCGCTCCCTATGGGATAAATTCGCGGGCTATTTTTGATAGATCCCATCCCCTGAGGCTGTCGGCTCAGGGGCTGCCACCCGGCCCCTCTGCCAGGGTGGCAGGGGGAAGTGGGGTGGGCTGCAATTTTGCCAGATTGGGGGCAGGGCGGTCTTGTTGCTGCAAGGTCTTTGCCGGTAAGCAGTTATATTTTTAGCCGGCAGGAAATGTGGTGGCTGGCACATAATTTGCTAAAAAAGTGGAATACAGAGTATTATAATGGTCTGGATTTATGACACTGAGTGATATAAATGTCTTGGTTGGCCGGTCGGACTGGGGCTGGCCTGAGGCGGTGCGGAGTATATTTGCTCCGCGAGGTGTTAATTCGCTTGTAGCGGCCGATGCCGCCAGTGCTTTAGATATTATCGAGCGCCGCAGTATCCACACGGCTATTGTGGATATGGATTCTGCTCCGGCGAGCGGCCTTAGTATTATAAGGGTAATTCGGGATTACCACCCGATGCTGCCTTGTATCTTAGTATCGGGCTCGGGTGAGCAGAACCTCCTGGCGAGCGCCCTTGCCCTTGATGTTTTCAGTGTGATAGCCAAGCCGGTGGATATGAGAATATTGCAGGACCAGCTTAACAGGCTGTTTATAAAGAAGTATAATAGTATGATTTTTAACGGTTAAATGAGTTAGTAGAAAAGTTTTTGAAAGGAGCGCGACGAAAATGAAGATTCGACCATTGGCTGACAAAGTTATCGTTCAGCGTGTAGAGGCTGAGGCGGTAACGGCGGGCGGTATTGTCCTGCCGGAATCGGCAAAGGAGAAACCTCAAAGAGGCAAGGTCGTAAGTGTCGGCAACGGCAAGCTGTTAAAGGACGGCACCCGCGGCAAGATGCAGGTCAAGAAGGGCAACCAGGTGCTGTTTACGAGCTACGCCGGCACTGAAGTAAAGATCAGCGGCAAAGAATACATGATTATGGACGAGTCGGACATCATGGCGATTATTGAGGATTAGGAAAAAATCAGAATTGGGTTAAACGCACCCGTCATTTGGGGACGGGGCAAAGAAAAGTGAACAGGAGAAAGATATGGCAGCGAAAAAGATAGCCTTTGATACGGAAGCGCGGTCGGCCATTCGCGAAGGGATCAGGAAACTGGCAAGGTCGGTCAAGATTACCCTTGGGCCGTGCGGCAGAAATGTTATTTTGGAAAAATCCTTCGGCTCGCCGACCGTTACCAAGGACGGTGTAACGGTGGCCAAGGAGGTTGAACTGGAAGATTCTTATGAAAACATGGGTGCGCAGATGGTCAAAGAGGTGGCCTCGAAGACCTCAAGCGTAGCCGGCGACGGCACGACTACCGCGACCATCTTGGCTGAGGCGATATATGACGAAGGCCTGAAAAACGTTACGGCCGGTGCGGACGCCATGCAGGTCAAGCGCGGTATTGACAAGGCGGTCAATGCCCTGGTGGATGCGCTTGCCGAGATGAGCACGCAGGTCAAGTCGAGCAAACAGATTGAGCAGGTGGCTACATGCTCGGCAAACCAGGATGTTGAAATCGGCAAGACGATGGCGCAGGCGATGGACAAGGTGGGCAAGGACGGTGTTATCACGGTGGAAGAGGGCCAGTCTCTTGAAACGACGGTCGAACTGCTGGAAGGTATGCAGTTTGACAAGGGGTATTTGAGCCCTCACTTTATCAACAAGATGGAAAACATGACGGTGGTGTTTGAGAAGCCCTATATGCTTATATTCGAGAAGAAGGTTACGACGGTCAAATCGCTTGTTCCGGTTCTTGAAAAGGTAGCCAAGCAGAGTCGGCCTCTGCTGATTATCGCCGAGGACGTGGAAGGTGAGGCTTTGGCGACGTTAGTGGTGAACAAGCTTCGCGGTACGCTGCAGGTGGCGGCGGTCAAGGCGCCGGGCTTTGGCGACAGGCGAAAGGCCATGCTGCAGGATATTGCGCTGCTGACCGGTGGGCAGGCAATCTTTGAAGACCTCGGTATGCAGCTTGAAAAACTTGAACTGGGTCATTTAGGCCAGGCCAAGCGTGTCACCATCGATAAGGACACGACCACCATCGTGGAAGGAGCGGGTAAATCGGCGGATATCCAGGCACGCATCGAGCAAATCAAGAGGGAAATCGACGCCTCCACCAGCGACTATGACATCGAGAAACTTCAGGAGCGTCTGGCGAAGTTGGCCGGCGGGGTTGCTCAAATCAACGTCGGTGCGGCGACCGAAGCGGAGATGAAAGAGAAAAAGGCCCGCGTGGAGGACGCTCTTCATGCCTGCCGGGCGGCGGTGGAAGAAGGGATACTGCCCGGCGGCGGGGTTTCAATGCTGAAGGCCCTGCTAGCGCTGGATAAGGTCAAATGCAAAGGCGATGAGAAGGTCGGCGTCGATATCGTAAGACGTGCGGTCATTGCGCCGGTCAAGCAGATTGCCGTAAATGCGGGGCTTGACGGCTCGATTGTCGCTCAGAAGGTTTTGGACAGTAACCAGACGAATTTCGGTTACGATGCTATGCGTAAGGAATACGGCGATATGGTCAAGTTCGGCGTTATCGTGCCGACCAAGGTCGAGAGAATCGCTTTGCAGAACGGTGCATCGATTGCTTCACTGCTGCTGACGACGGATGCTATAGTCAGCGAGATTCCTGAGAAGAAGGAGATGCCCCCGATGCCGCCGGGCGGAGGCGGGATGTATTAGCGAGTTAAATATAGAGCGGGCCCCGATGATGGGGCCCGTTATTTTTAGGAAGGAAATTTATCGTGTTTCGATTTTTCTTTTCCGATGGTATGTCGCAGGCGACAAAAGGCCTGGCTAAAGGGAGCCTTGTATTGGGGCTTTTGCTTATCGGCTTTGGGATGCTGGTCTTTATCCTGCGGGACCTGTTTGCCCTGCTGGCGGCTGCGATATTCTTTATCGGCGGGTTCAGCGCGATTGGGTATGGGATAAAGCTTTTTATAGCAGCGCACAGGATGGGCAGGGACATCTCGAACACCGATGGTGCGTACCGCAAAAACGTGAATATCCGGGTCGAAGAACACTACGACATGTAAAAACCGGGTGCGGGCATGATTTATGTTCCCGGGGGCAGGTTAAGAAATACAGGTTGTTTTCAAACAAGGAGAAACAGATATGGGCGATAAGGGCAAAAGAGATAAGGGCAAAAGAGAACAACAGAAAAAGGCCAAGCTCAGTTCAAAGGAAAGACGAAAATTAAAAAAAGAAAAGAAGAATAAATAATCGGCCGGTGGTGAACGCACCCCGGCCGATACGATTTGACCCGGAATCCAGTTTTGGTCATTTGAATTTTGTAATTCGAATTTGTTTAGGATTTCCGTCGTTAGGCCCGTGAGGGACGCCTTGCGGCGGCGTCCTCCGTAAGGAGTCCCAAGGACTGCGGAGTGCTTAGAATTTCGGATTTCTCTTAGTCATGTAGGGTGCGATTTTCGCACCACTGCGTTGACCCTCAGTCGGACGCCAAGCTAACCTGCTGCTATGGAGAGGTGCGTAATTGCCGTTCCTGTGCAGCGTCTTGTCGCGAATCATTTTGCGAATTTCCAAATATCGCGAATCAAAAAATGATCGAATGTTCTTATGTGATCTTTAAGAATATTCTCTGTTCTCATATTTGGTCTAATGTCGAAATAATAAACACCGTCTAATGGGTTTAACTTTATGGTGTAACCCTTGAAATGTCCGGGGAGAAATGTAGCGTTAATTCCATACCTGCCCTCTACCCCTTTCCTTTGAACATCGTTTAAGAAAATAGCAAAATGAGGTGTATTTGTATCTGTTAAACGATTGAATAGAAACTTATCAATAAAGATTTTATCAATTCTGTCTTTGCTTGATGTTTTTACAGAACCAATAGCTTTTGTGACATCATCAACTTTTATTATTAGATCATGCTGGTAAACCATTTTAAAAGCTTCTGTCCCATCTATGGTAACTGGAACAGCTATGGTTCCGTCCGTTACATCAATCCCAATTTCAAAAATAATCAGGCGAATAAAGCGTTCAAAAAGATCGCCATTAATTTTTCTTGCAGTATTTGATTTATTTGCAGGCAAAGCATCTAATGCTGCACCTATAGCCTGTTGGCAAGTATATATGAAGTCATTGATCAATTTGCGATTGGCTCTGGTTTTGGCGGATTTGTCACGGATGTTATTGAGGAGTTCAAAGAAAGTTTTGCGCTTTGAATCAAATGATTCAAGGGAAAGCATAAGCTCACTGTTGATTGGTCGTGTTACATTATACGTTCCATCTTTTTTGTACTGGAAAACCTGTAATTGTTTTCATTTCTGGAAACAATTACAGCCTGAAGATTGCTCTTAATGAATTCCATGTAGGTAAGGCAGAAGTCAGAATAATTTTCGATGGTCGAAAAATTGTCCTTATTTGTCGCTATCCTGAGAATAGTTTTTAGATTTATCGTATTGAATTTCTCCTGTTTTCATTTGCCTTATCAAGTGCAATCCATTCTTCTTTGGGCTTTCGTGCTGTGTTTTCCAAACGGTCAATTGCCCATTCATTGTATTTATGAGATAAATCACAGCCTAACCAATTCCGTCCTAGTTGTTCGGCAACGACAAGTGTAGTTCCTGAACCAGAAAATGGATCAACAACTAAATCAGACTCATTTGATGATGCAAGGATGAGTTTCCTTAATAATTCCTCGGGTTTTTGTGTAGGGTGTGGTGTTTTTTCTCCCATTCCATTACATGTCGTTGGAACCTCAATTACATCTTTAGGCTTTGCTCCTATTGGATGTGGAATCCAAATATCTTTTCGTTTTCCACCGTTACCATATTGACTTGTTTCTGCTTGTGGATGTGAAGGATATTTTAAGGTATGCTTACCATAGGGAATCCTTACATCGTCAATATTCATAGTGATTTTTTTGCTTTTTCTGAGATGGAGAATGCTTTCGTGAGAACGCCCCCAATCTTTTCCTAAATTTGCTTTATTTTTATAATACCAAATCAGCCATTTGCATCCTTTGAAGTATTTCATGGAAGGATGTTTTAAATCTGCTAATATTTCTGAGAATCCACAGATATAAAGAGTTCCAGTTTTCTTGAGAACACGAGATGCTTCTCTAATCCATCCCATTGACCATTGAATATATTTTTCTTGGCTCTCAAACTTATCCCAATCTGATTTTTTGATATTATACGGTGGATCAGCAAAGACAAGGTCAACAGTTTCATTGCCTATGCTTTTTAGCCATTCAATACTATCTCCTTCATAAAGTACATTGGTTCCGCTTTCGTAAACAGGGAAAAATGTACATCCTTCACTTGAAGGTAGCATTTTCCCTTTCATAGGCAAATCGAATAACGCTGCTTGCATTGAATCCACTTTTGTCTTTTTTATCGGCATAGAATTATTGAATCTTCATTCGCATAAAATAATAATATCCAACACTTCTTGTTAACAATTTAACCTGCCGGAAATAAAATATCAACAAAGAAATATCGAAATCCGAATGACAAAATCAGTTGAGCGAGGTAGCCGTTAAATTGTTGCAATCAGCCGGGATTTGCAGTTTAATGCCGTTATGTTCGAGAAGATTGCAATAATCGGCGATGGGGGGATGGGCAGCGTTTGTGCGATGCTGCTTTGCGAAAAGGGATTCAGCGTTTCAATGTGGGGGTACGACGCTGAGCAATTAGCCCAGATTGAGGCGAAGCGTGAAAATGTGCGTTTTCTGCCGGGCCATAAGCTGCCTGAAGAATTGGTGTTCGAGCCGCGGGACGATAAGGCAATGGCCGGGGCACAGCTT
>JGI10211J14876_10000958_pt1 | contig 12522 bp, 13 predicted proteins | sample Etolagsediment_FD_14876 | JGI IMG/M metagenome (IMG submission 14876)
ATAATAGTTAAAATGTATTTATATAAGAAAAAATGAATTATTTTTTAATATAAATATATAATAGTAATATTAATTAAATATGGGAATTCCAAGTTATTTTAAAAGAGTTATTGAAAAATATCCCTCTATAGCAACTGTTGCTGGAGACTTGGATATTGATTTTTTTTTCATGGATTTTAATGGAATCGTATATGATTGTATTCCAGCACTTTCTAAAAGAATGGAATACAAAGATTCCCAAAAGAAACAATATGAAAAAGAATTAATCATTGAAATTATCAATTATTTACAAAAATTAGTCTGCACAATTGTACGACCTTCTAAACTCCTCTATCTTGGTATGGATGGACCACCACCACGTGCTAAAATGACCCAACAACGTTGGAGACGATTTAAGAAAACACTTGAAGACCGACTTGATGAAGAAGCGAGAGCAATTTACAAAGTAGATAAAAAGGTTGCTTGGTCTGCAAATCATAATACAAGTCCTGGTACTGAATTTATGGGTGAGCTTTCAAGAGCATTACAAATTGCTATCAAAAAAGGAACATTCAATAAACATTCAAAGAAGATGAAGATTGTTCTTAGTGATGCAAGTGTTCCTGGTGAAGGAGAACACAAGATTATTCCTTATATGCGTAAGATTAAAGCACCTGAATCAAGTAAATATGTTATTTACAGTAAGGATGCGGATCTAATGGTTCTTTCACTTGTTTCAAAGAAGGATAATATTTATATTATTCGATCACCTGAGGCACAGATTCTTGGAAATAAATTAAAAGCTAAATTTGATGGAGTTGATCTTATTTATGTTTCAATGAATGAATTTCGGGATCGTTTTATTGATGATTTGGATCTTAAGGGATTTGATCACAAAAGAATCTTGATTGATTATACAGTTTTAACTTTCTTATTAGGGAATGATTTCGTTCCACCACTTCCAGGTATGTTAATTAAGGAACAAGGTCTTGATCGTCTTATTAAGATCTATAGTGATTTAATGAATAAGAGTGAGAAGGATCGGTATTTAATTGAGAAGAATGGGGATTTAAATATGTATATGTTTAAGTCAATATTGGAGGAACTGGGAAAGAGTGAATGGTATAACTTGAAGAATTTACAAGAGAGATATCAAACACAGAAATTCCGTTATAGAGGTGAAGATATGGATAAGAGTGAATTTAAGAAACATGAATTAAGAACATTAAAAGCAACTATTTATATGGAGGAGAATCCTCAACATAAGAAATATGAACATCTTTTGAATTTGATTGATTATTTTCAACCAAAAGAGGTGTGGAAAAATGCGTATTACAAACATTTTGTTGGTATTGATGAGAAGAAAGATCCAAAGGAATACAATACTGTTCGACAAACAATGGGTAAAGAATACTTGAAAGCAATTGTATTTATTGCTAAATATTATACTGAAGGTGTTCCCTCTTGGACATGGACTTATCCATATAGAGTTGCACCTTTTATTTCTGATCTTCAAAGATCTGTACATAGTATTAAGAATGCAAATGCATATTTCAAGTTTGAGAAGGGAAAACCTTTTACACCACTTGAACAGTTGCTTATGATTTTACCACCTCAAGCTTCACATCTTCTTCCAAAGAAATTGGGGGATATTATGACAGATATTAGATCACCAGTGATTGATTTATATCCAACTGAATTTGAACTGGATTTCTTACAAGGTAANANNTTGATGTATAGTGAGCCTATACTTCCTTATNNGGANCCAAAACGTATTTTNGAGGTATCNGNTCCNATTATTAAGAAATTGGATAANAAAGATANAGAAAGAAATAAATTGGGTAAAGATTTACGGTTTTAAGATTTAATTATTATAAAAACATATTTACAAATAAATTAAAAATTATTGTTTAATTTATTTTTAGATTAATAATAAATAAAAAAAAATGATTTACTATAATATTTATTAAATACTTAAAAAATACTAATGAAAACAAACTTAATATTAACACAAGTATTAAAAGTAGAAGAAAAAGTATTAGCATTACAAAAACAAATTCTTGTATTACAAAAACAAGCAATATTACTTAAAAATAAAGTAATTTCTTTTTTTAGAAAGAAAAACGTATCATTTGTATTAAAAAAAAGAAAAAATAAAGGTGAAGATGATGAAGTTTTACTATTAAGAAAAATATTTTTATTTAATGAAATATGTAATTATGATGAATTAGTTAAAATATTTGGAAATGAAGCAAGTGAAGGAATACAACTTTTATCTTTAGATACAGAGAATATTATTACAGATATCAATAAATTAACAAAAGCAAGAAGCATATATAAAGCAGATTGTATTATAAAAATGAATAAAAATAATTGCATATATTCTGCATCAATAAAATCAAAAAGATGTGGTTATCCAGCAATTTTAAATCATACAAAAAGAAATGCAAAAGTATTTATGTCAAGTGGTATATTACATTGTTATTTAAATTCTTTAGATATTATATTAAAAGAGTATATTGATAAAAGATATAAAAAAATTTTTAATGAAGATGTGAAAATAACTGATTTAGATTGTATAAAAAACTTATCAATAAAATCTGATTTTTGTAATGTATTATTATATTTTTTATTTAATGGAACTGGAAAAGGTTATAGTAATCGTTCTGCGGATTCAATTATTGAATATAAAAAGAATGAAATTAAATTTATTAAATGTTGTAGTTTTACAGAGAAAAAAGAATATATAAATGAAATTTTTGATAGAATTATCATATCTTTAAGAAATAAAAGTATGCCAAAAGTAATAAATGACACTTATAAACCCTGGGTATTTAATGAAAATCAAATAGATGGATCAATTAAATATAAAGGTCAATTACATATTAGAGTTAAATAGATATAATTGATGTATGATTAATTGATGTATGTTTAATTATTTGTTTTCCAATAATTTCAGTAAATATTGTTGGAATTGTATTTCCTAACATTTTCCATTTTTCATTTTGTTTTCCAATAAAATCATAATCATTAAAACCTTGTAATTTTAAACCATCTTCTATTGTTAATCTATACTCTTTACCATCTACCCAATAACCATCCCAATTATGTCTATCATCAATTGGTGAATTTTTTCCACCACATCTTAATGTATAAGCAATTTCTTTTTCAAAATTTTTTCCAAGATAATCTTTTAATGTTGTTTTTTTTTCATATTCACTAAGATTAAAAAAATTATCTAAATCACATACTTCAATATTTTTAAATCCAATAATAAATAATCTCTTTCTCATTTGCGGTATTCCATAATCACTGCATTTTAAAACTTTATATATAACATTATATCCTTCCGATTCTAATTCAGTTTTTATTTTAGAAAAACTTTTACCTTTATCATGATTTAATAAAGCTTGAACATTTTCTAATATAACAATCTTTGGAATATTTATTTTAATAAATTTCATTACCTGATAAAACATTGTTCCTCTACTATCTTTAAAACCTTTATGATGACCTGCTTGTGAAAATGGCTGACATGGAAATCCAGCACATAATATATCATATGGTTCAATTGTTGATGGTTCAATATCACATATATCATCCAATACATCAATATTATAATTTTTTTTATAATTTTCTTTTGCAGATTTATAAATATCAGACGCCATTACACATTTAAATCCTAATTTATTAAATGAATAATGAAATGAACCCATTCCACAAAATAAATCAATATATTTTATAATCTTTTTATCTTTCATTTCTTTCAATTCTTTCAATTCTTTCAATTCTTTTAATTCTTTTAATTCTTTCAATTCTTTTAATTCTTTTAATTCTTTCAATTCTTTCAATTCTTTTAATTTTTCTTCAATTGTTTCATCTATTAATTCCTTAATCTTATCAAGATTATTTTCACATGGTGTTTTACGTTTATTATGAGAGTCATAGTGTGATTTTTGAGAAAAAGTTTTTCCGCATTTTTTGCAACTATATTTAACCATTTTTGTTATATATATATATGTATATATATATTTTTATATAATAATTAAATCATTTTTTTTTTATCATTATTATATTAAATAATAAATTAAAAATACTTTTTTAATTTATTTTACTTAAAAAAGCATCATTAAATGATGCTAATTAGTCTCCACCGGGAATCGAACCCGAACCTAAAGATTAGAAGTCTTTTGTACTATCCATTATACTATGGAGACATATTTATATATAATAAGATATTCTTATATCAAATTTTATTTCATTATTATTAATTTCACGATTTATAATAGTTATGAATACTGGTGAAGTTGGATATCATTCTTTATCAATTATTAATTATATGAAAGAAAAATATGGTGTTAATCTTTTAAATTGGAGAGATCCGATAATATTTGGAACAGTTCTTTCTGTTGTTACAACTGTATTATTCAATTTAGACAATATTAAAATAGTTCCTCTCTTAACAGTCTCTATAATAACCGCATATTCTATTTATTCAATTCAAACGCAATGTTATAATAATTATACACAAAAATTAAATGTCCTAAGATCAAGACTTGAAACACTTAAAGATCAAATCTATAACGCGAATAATGTTAAACCTAAGGAATCCTAAATGAATTAGTTGGTGTTGGTGCTCCCATTGTAACAGTTGAAGCTGGTTTTGAAATCGGTTTCGCAAGTGTTACCATCTGTTTAATACTCGGGATCTGTAATTTCCCAGCTTTTCCTGAATAATAAACAATCATTCCAATGAAAATAACAATTATAATTCCAAATACAATACCAAGAGTCTTCACAACATTGTTTTTAAGTGAAAACCGACTATTGTTTGTATTAATTACTTCCCTAACTCTATTTAATTTACTATTTAATTGTGAAATACGATCTTTTGTTTGTTCAATATCATGATTTAACTGTTCATCACCAATACCCATTCCGAAATTTAATTTGTTAAATTTATTCTTAGCACTCTGTAATTTCACTAATGTCGCTTGTGTTGAACTAAGTTGTTTCTTATATTCCTTTGATCTTCTGTTCGCCTCATCTTTCGCCTTTCTCATCTTATATTTCTTAAGAGCCTCCTCATAAGATATACCTTCACTTACCTCTATCTTCTTAACATCAATCTGTTCCATCTGTTCTTTATGCTTATCAATTGAATTAATTAATTTTTGTTTATGTTTCTCAAGCTCATTCTTCTTAGCATCCACTAAACAATCTCTATTATTCTTGCAATCTACCTCTGTCATTGGTGTCATATACATAGGCATCTGAGCAGCAAGAGGAATATTACTTGAAGATCCAAGTAATCCTGTACCTGTGCTTTTGGGTTTAGGTGTGTATTCATATTTTCCATTCACCTTTTTAGGTATCCAAGCTGTTCCAAGAGTTGAAGATCCAGGGTTTAATTTAAATCCAAAATATGAACAAGGAACACCATTTGGATTACCACACATAGATCCCTCTTTTGCTAAAGCGATTGCTTGTTCAATTGTAACATTTTGGTGAAATGTTTTTCCAGCTAATTCACCAATAGGAATATATCCTATGCTTCCAGAATGTTGATTACTTGAAGACATATTATTAACTAATATATGTTTAGAAAAAACAATAAAAAAATTATATCAAAGTAGTTATGAATAAAATTGAAAGAAGAAAAGATATTCTTCATTATGTTGATGTTGAAAAATTTACGAAAAAAGCATTGATCAGTTATTTTGAAAAATGGAAAAATGAAGTGGAAAGCTACCCTGCTTTCTATTATATTTTTGTTAATAAACTTTATCATCATATAATAAATGGTCCTGTGATTCTCTTCCCAAGTAGAAATGAAAAGATCCGATTCTTAAATAATTCGGAATACATATTTGTAAATCAAAAATCAAAAAAAGATCTCCAAAAATTCATTGATCAAAATAAATTTTATTGTGTTATCTTATCCGAAGAAGGTGAGAAATATTATCAACAATATCTTAAAAACTTCTCTGAAATATGCTCCTTATGCAACAAATGTGTTTCCCGTATTCGTGTCTGCAAAAATATCTGTCTCTATTATCCTAAATGTTTAATTAGAGGTCCTCTATGTCATTACTACCATTTTCAAGATATACATAAAAGAACACCTCTTAACTGCTTCATTGATATCAATCTCATTATTATGTCACAACTTGATCTTTGGAAGAAATATAAAAATAATAGACTGCATTTTGCGGGTATTTATAGTGGATTTGTTGAGGGGGATAGACCGTATGTTTTAATAAAAGTATTGAAGGGATTGCCTGATTTTGTGGTGAATGAATATCACGGAATTGAGAGGGAGGATGATAAATATTTATATAAATTTTATTTACCTGTTTGTAAAAAAGGTGAATATGTTATATGTCCATTTGGATTTAGAAAATGTAGATAAAAATAAATTTGAAGAAAATTATTCTGAATTATTTATATAAGATTAAAATTAAATATAATAATTATTAAATGGATAAATATTATATTGTTATATATTCACTTCTACATGAATCCGGAAATTATATTGTAAATGATTATCCATCATTTCTTGGATTATATAAGAATTATTCTGATGCTTTACAAAAAGTCCAAGAATTTATTAAAGAGCATAAATTTGAAGGATCAAATCTTTTTGTAAATACAAAATCTGATGAAAAAGAAGATTCTGAAATATATGCATACGGATATGATACAGATCATAGTGGTGAAAAAATAAGTATTTATAAAGCATCACTTCATTAAGACACCTTTAACTGCTAATCGGTCAGCATTTGCATTCCCAATACTATGAATATCAGTACCATCTGTATGAGCTTTAATATATCGGAATTCCACATTAGGATGTTTATTAAAAATATTGTACGCTTTCTTTACAAGATCTTTATTCGGAAAATCCACTAACCAATTTTCTTTCTCCCTCTTTCTCCCATATTCACCACAACATCTCATTGCATATATAGAATCACTATATATAACAACATTCTTCCCTTCAAGAATTTCAGATTCAAGTGTTTCATATGCTTCAATAATAGCTGTTAATTCAGCAATATTATTACTTTGTTTAGTACCACTCAATGGTTTGCTAATATTTCGTGGGTCATCTTTACCGAAAAAGACTCCGACCCCTGCTTTTGCAGTTTTCCGTCCATTATTTGAACACGCTCCATCGGTATATACATAGATCTTTGAACTATCATAACTGGGTTCTTTAATTGGTGGATCTTCTTTTTTTCCGATAAGACTAATATATTTTTTATCGGGTGCATTCTTTTCAACACCATATTTAACGAAGAAGTCTGCTTCTTCTTTAGATCCGAATTTCTTAAATTTCGCACCTTTTAATCCATGGACTACTTTTTTACATTCTTCCCAAGACAGATAAGTTCCTTTTTTAAAGATAGCGTAATATTTCATAGTTATTTGAATATTATTTGATTTATTATTGAATAAATAATTCATTTTTTTATTGTTTATCTTTATCAAATAATAATTTCTACTAATAATAATAAGTATGGAAGGATCTTCTAAAAGAAAAATTTATAAAAAAAGAACCGTGAAAAGAACTGCGAGAAAACCTTCAAGATCAAGATCACCTTCTTCTTCAAGACAACCACCAAGACCACCTAAATTTGTTCCTAGAAGAAATGATACATATGTATTTGTTGATGGATCTGCGTTTAATAATACACGTAAAAGTATGAGATCAAAAGGTGGGGTTGGTGTTTTCTTTGGAAAGGATGATCCACGTAATATAAGTGAGCCTTTTTATCAATTTCCTGCTACAAATAATCGTACTGAATTATATGCAGTTATTAAAGCATTGGAGTCATATGCTGGACATAAGTTTAAGACCGGGGTCGCATTAAAAAGGACATCAAGACCTTCAAATCTTAAGATCTTCTGTGATTCAGAATATGTTATAAAGTCTGTTACGCAGTGGATCAAGAAGTGGAAATATAATGGGTGGAAGACGGTTGGAGGAAAAGATGTTCTTAACAAGGAATTGATTGTATGTCTTGATAAGCTACTTGAGACATATGGGGGGGTGGTGAATATAACATTTCATCATGTAAAAGCACATCGTGAGGGAAGGATGATACCGAAGGATCTTGGAAGTGAGGAGTATTATATTTGGTATGGTAATTGGTGGGCTGATAGATTTGCTGTGAATGGGAGTAAGTTAAGTGTGGGTGGATCAAAGCCTATGGAGGATAAGTCTAAAAGGGTGAATTTATCAAAGGAGAATAATTTGAAGGAGATAATGAAATTATTTGTTTAATAATTGAATATAAAAATATTTAATAATATTATGTCTGATGATAATTATTTAAAGAAAAATCAATTATTTAAAAAAATACCACCAGCAGATATTATTGATAGAATTGCTAGATTATATTCAATAAATAATTATGATGATAACATCAAATTAACATTAAATAAATTAACACAATTAAAAACAATTGAAAAACTTCAAGATATTATCCCAGAATTAAAACAATATTATGTTAAATGTAAGGGAAATTATTATCTTGAAAATCTTACTCCAAAGAAAAGCATCACCCTTCTCAGACAACTTATTAAGTTAAAAGGCTATACTTTATCATCAAGGGAAAAATATGCAAATGGTAGCAAATATCTTGAGTATAAGATAGTTCCTCTTAAAGAAGTTCGGAAAACATCCAAGATTATTATTAAATTTGATTAGATTGAACATTAAAATATAGTTCAATATACTCCATAAAAAATTAATTATAAATATCTCATTCTATGCTTCTTTATAATTCTTTCATATACTTCAATTTTATGTAAAAGTGTTTCCTTCTCAACCAATACTTTTTCAATTTTTGCACCTAATGATCTCTTCACTTCATCATGTTCAATCTCTTTAACTCTTAAATTAAGAATTTGTTTTTGTAAATTCTCAATTAAAATATCCTTTTCTCTATCCATTGATGAATCTGTACTCGAAGATATAATTGTCCAATTATCCTCACATACATCAAACGCATCTGTTTCAACTCCAATTGATATCTTATTGATAAAATTCTCCGTTTGAACCGCAATTGATCTCTTTTCAAAATCCTCATATCCCATTCTTAATCTCTCATTTTCCTCCCGTAATCGTGAAATAACATTATATAAATCATTCTTTTCTTTTCTTAGATCTTTAATTATGGTTCTTTTTAAAAACATTCTCACAACACTTTGGATCTTAACAATTGATCTTATTTTTAGATCATAATTTTTCTGAACAGATTTCATTCTATACCATCTTTGAATAACTTTTGTATTAAAATTCTTTTTAACAACTCTATCTTTAACTATTGAAACAAATATTTTTAATACATAAAAAGCATTTTTATATTTATTTCTCAAATATAATGATCTAATAAATGTTGATACTTTGATCCCATTTTCTCTATAGATCCTGCATTTCAACAGATATCTACGAATAAGAGTTTGTATAAGAATTGAAGATCTTTTCTTGTTTAAAAATAATTTACGGAATTTATTCATTAAATAATTTTTCTGTATTTTAATCGCCGAATTCTCTCTCACCTGATCTCTTCTCTTCTCAAGATCCACATATTGATCCATCTTTAAAAATATTCTTGTCCGACCTTTACATAATTGTAGATCATGAATAACACCAACATATCGCAATGAAAACTCATCATATGTAAAACGAATAGGATATCCAAGACGACTAATATTTACAGCTTCTACTGTTCCACTATATTGTAATTGTTGTCTTATACGATCTTCATCAAAGGAGTTTGGGGTCGAAAGATCATTTGGTTTAATACATCTAATATATTGTGATTTGGTTGATTGTATTGTGTTTAATAGATCATTAAGATTAGATTTAAATTTAGTTAAAAGACTAATTAATTTCTTATTTCTTATTTTTTGATCTTCAAATTTAAAAGGGAGTATTCCCGATTCAATAAGAGTCCTCTTAATATCTTCTCTTACCAAATCCCTATTCTTATCACAAAATGTTTTAATTCCATATTCAACATCACCTGCATAATGTTTAACAGTGAATTCCTCTTCAACATATTGTTTATTTGTTATTTCAATATGATCACCAAGTAAATTCTTATTTATTTTATTGAGGAGAGAAGAATCAGATCCACGTGGAACAAGACATTCTTCATTGATCATAGTAAATAGTTTTTCAATTGTATCAACTTTATTTTTATTACTGGGAAATGTTATATCTTCCCAAGGAATTTCTTCGCGGATATATAATTCTTGTTCAGAACAGAATATATTATAATTAAAGAGTTCTTGTAGTTTTTCATTTGTATAATTGATACAGAGTTGTTCAAAATTATTATGATCAAATATTTCAAATCCGAATATATCAAGTATTCCAATAAATCTATCTCCATTTATAATCCCACAAATCTTATCATTTATTTTATCTACAATCCAATTAAACAAAGATTCATATATTGTTTTAGCAATATTATCTCGTGTTTCAGTCGCCTGATCTACATTATGCTTAATAGTATAGACTTCATTAATTCCTCTTTTAATATCATGTTGTAATAATACTTTTTCAAGATCCCGAATATTAAGATAATCTTTACAATATTCAATATATTTTCTTGAGTCATCAGATATAATACAGTGATCTTCATCTTTAAGAAATTCAATTTGACCCAAATAAAGAATACCCCATAATATATGTTCAATGTTAAAGATCTCTTTTTCCTCAAATCCGAGTTCTTTCATAGCATTAACAGTTTTAACATAATCTTCTTTACCCTGTATATGATCTCCATAATCCGTTTTACAATAATTAAATGTATCACCTTTATCTCCACCAAGTAATTGATAAAATATATGGAAATTACATTCTTTTTGTGAATGTGATGTAACACGTACTTTTTCCAGTAAATATGTTTTTATTTTACATCCAGTTATTCCGTCACCTGAATAAAAGAGTTGGATAAATTTACCAAAACGGCTACTATTATTATTACGGATTGTTGCTGCATTACCAAATGCTTCTAAAACAGGTGTTGAATTGAGAATAAAATTCTGTAAGACACCGTGTTTTTGATCAAGAAGATATTTAATAATCATATTTGTTGCCACTGTTTTACCTGCGCCACTTTCACCACTAATTAGAATTGTTTGATCTCCTTCTCCATTGAATGCTGTATCCGCGATATTAAATATATTTGGTTGAAGAAGTGAATTAATATTTTTATATGGATTAACGGAAAGGAGAATGGGGCCACATAGTGTATATATTTGATCAGAAGAGTATCTATTTTTGAGAACATCAATAATAATGTTTTGATCTAATTGTGAGAGATTCGCTAAATTATTAATATCCATAATATATAAAAACATTATTACAATGAATATAAAACATGTATGAAGGAGAAGAAGATTTACTTATTGAGACATCAATCAATACTACATTTGAGATCTCAAGAGAGGAGAATGATAAAAATTTAATCAATGATAAAATTAAATTGATCCGATTTTTGTGTGTTGTTGATATTTTTATATCTTCAATTTTATATTCATTTATCTCTTTTTTTTATCTTGGTTTTATTTCACTATCTTTAATTGGATATTATGCTTGTAAAGTATATGATGAAAATGCATTATTAGCTTATTGTTTTATTCAATTTGGAACAATTGTTGGGAAAACAGTTATATTGTATTATACAAGATATGATACAGTATGTATATTTGAGATTTTTTGTATATGTTTGAATGTATTTATATTTATTGCAACGATTGATTGTTATATATATTTACGTAAATTTATTAAAGAATATAACTTTGATACATATAATAGATTCCACTAAAAAATAATCATTTTTAGGGTATCTTGAAGTTCTTTTTTAAGATTACATGGATGTGTGATATGAGTCCAATCTTTATGTAATAGAATTTCTACTTTCTCTTTATCTAAATAATCATTATGAATAATTTCTTTACCAATTGATTTATCATCAATTTTTGTTAAATCTGGATGATGAGTTTTACAAATAATAATATTACCAAAGTTTGTTAAATATGCATTTGTATAAGATCTAAGATGTGTTGATGAATAATCTCGATGTTCAAATATATGATCTATAATCTCTTCATACATATCAAATATCATTTGATCTTGAATTTTTGAGAAAATTTCTTTTTGTAGCGGATCCATATCATTTATTTTTAAGCTCATGTTATTATTATTTATTGAATAATAATATTTCAAATTCATTTTTTTATAAAACCCATTCTCCACAATCAATTGGATCCATATCATTTATTTTTAAACTCATGTTTATATTATTATTTATTGAATAATAATATTTCAAATTCATTTTTTTATAAAACCCATTCTCCACAATCAATTCTATATTTTAGAAAGTAGATCAAGGAATTCTATTCTTTGTTGAGGAAATTTAATCACTTTACTACTTAATCCATTCCAATTCCAAGGTTTATCCGGATTTGCTAATACATGATCAAATGTAATACTTGGATTTGAACTTAACCAATACCAAT
>JGI10211J14876_10000960_pt1 | contig 12512 bp, 9 predicted proteins | sample Etolagsediment_FD_14876 | JGI IMG/M metagenome (IMG submission 14876)
ATTATTCCGCCGCTGGCCAGCTCGTCGGCCACGGCGCTCAAGAGCGAATTGTTCAATTTGCTTTTCCTGCGCAGCCGCCAGTAATATATTCTGAACGCCCGCCAGTCAGGCAAATACCTCAGGATTCGCCAGGGTGTAAAAAGTTTCGATTTTGCGACCCGTCCGACCATAACAGTTCTGGTTACCCCATGTTTTCTTAACTTGCGTATCCAGGTGCCCGGCCGGGCAAGCGCAACTTTATAAAAGACATCGACTTCGCCGGCCAGAGCGGGCTCTGCGCTATTTGCCAGGCTGACGCAGATTATTTTTAGCCGTGCCCGTTTGGCACCGGCGGCTACAATGGAAGGCAATCTGCCCTCTCCGGCAATCAAGCCAAGTACATTTTCAGTATTCATAATGGTATTTGAGACACCATAGTTTTCAAATCACAATTCGCCTCCGGCAGGGCAGAATACAAACGGTAAACAACCGGTTACCTATTGTTCGGCTGGCTTTTCAGAGTCAGCATTGTAAGATGAGACAATTTGTTCTATCTGAGTTTGAAGATGTCGAATGCTTTCCCTTATTGCAGGCAAGTATTGTATCATACTGTACGCTCGCTTACCCTGATTTGCCTCGATAGCGGGTGAACCTAACACCGCTTTGCCGTCGGGAATATTGTTAATAACACCGGCCTGGGCGGCAATGGTAACATTGTTTCCAATGTTGATATGGCCGACAATCCCAACTTGGCCGCCGACCACGCAATGATGTCCGAGCGTAGTTGAGCCGGCAATACCTACCTGAGCTACAAGTAAACAGTGTGCACCGATTTTTGTACCGTGACCTATTGCAACCAGGTCGCCCAGCTTACTGCCCTGGCCTATAACGGTATCGCCGAGTGTGCCTCGTTCGATTCCGCAGCAGGCGCCGATTTCCACATCATCTTCTATCACCACAATACCGGTCTGTGGTATTTTGTGGTGTATACCTTTGTGGCTGGCATAGCCGAAGCCGTCTTCACCGATTGTTGAATTTGCATTTATAATCGCACGATTGCCTACTTCACAGCTATCGTAGATGGTGACATTTGGATAGATTATGCAGTCGTTGCCGATTTGTACACCCTCTCCGATGTGGACACTGGGATAAATTATGCAGCCGTCCCCCACTTTTGCCCCGTCGGCTATTGTCACGAAGTCGTGAATATGACAATCTGCGCCGATTTTTGCACTATCTGAAATTGAAGCTCGCGGGCTGATTCCGACTTTTTTGTGCTTGCGATGGCCGTGCAACAGGACCATAATCTGCATAAAAGCGTAGTAAGGGTCCTCGGCTACCAAAAGAGGAACGGACGTATTGGCTGTTTCTTTGCCTATGATTACGGCACTGGCTTTGGTTGTTTGCAGATACCTTTCGTATTTGGCGTTGGCCAAAAAGCTAATATCACCCTCACCGGCGCGGCCGAGCGTCGAGGCCGACCTTATTATCACATTAGGATCGCCGCAAACCCGCCCATCCACATATTTGGCTAATTCGCCCAAGGTTCTTGTCTGCATATAAACGCCCTCATCTTCAATATCCGGCATCGCCTATTCCCATAACCTGTCAAGCAGTACTCAGCAAAATATTATATCAAAACGACCAGCTTGGTCAACCCCGTTAGAAAACTTCCTCTTTCCTAACGTATACTTATCTCGTTTGGAATTTCTAACGGGGTCAACTACTCAACTTTCGCAAAGCCAAAACAGCCATTTTTGCAGGGGCCGAGGCGCCTTTTATTGCATTTGGGAAGCCACCGTAAAATTAACATAGCTCAAGCCCATTTTTGAATGTCACCCTGTTAAAACCTTTAGAAGCTTCTGTTGCAACCTCACCGAGGGTCTCTTAGTAAAGGCCATTGTATGGTTTGCAAATACTGATACGGCTGGCCCTATGGGTTTATACACATCCGGGTCAGTGGGGCCAAAAACAGCGACTGTCTTGACCCCTAATCCCGCCGCCAAATGCGTAATCCCGCTATCATTGCCTAAAAAAGCATCCGCACAACTCAAGAGCCCCAAAACCTGTGTCAAAGACAAGTCTGTCAGGCACTTTGCCACGCTGGTTATATTTTTAATTGCAGCATCGCTGAATCTCTCTAACTCAGCCGGGCCAAGCAGGAATACTACCTCGATATTTTTTGAACCAAGCTTTTTGGCTATAGCCAAAAAATTTTCCAAATGCCAGCATTTGTCCGCGCCGCCACTGCCGGGCTGAATTACCACCAGTTTCTCAAAAGAATCAAGGCCTGTTTCTTTCAGCAGTTCTCTGCCCCTGTTTACGTCCACTTCGGCGGCTTTTATTAGAACATCATCAGGCCGAATCCGCCAGGGTTCCAGAGACAGACCACTTTGGCTGATAAATTGCTGTATATAAAAATCAGTTATATGTCTTGGGAACTTTTTGGGCAGCTTCGTGGATAAAGTTATAACTTCTGCGCTGTGGCTGCAATTGGCGGTGAAGATAAGGTTTTGTTCAAAGTCGCTGTTCGGCTCACCCAAAAACGTAACAATCCAGGCGTAATCGGCAAAAACATTTATTAAAGGGTCGCCGTCCGCCAGGTCGAACGTTTTTGTTTCAGCAAATAGTCGATGCAAATCGACCGTGTCCATCGAACGGATGCCATCGGCACAGGTCCTGCCGGGAAAAATGCCGATATATTCGGTGTGTCCAAGGATATCAACTCTGCCCAATCCAACGTAATCTTTCATAAATTCAGCTAATGGCAGAGTCAATATACAATCGCCGATTGCACCCGGCTGCAATATTACCCCGCACCGAGCTTGCTGAGCCACTTCAACTCCTTTTTCCTTCAGTAACTTTAAGATATCATTGTTTGCCTGCATAATCAAAAGCTAAGTTTTAAAGCATCCTGAGCACTTGTTATCAATCAGTCGCCTTGTCAATCCACGCACCGCCAACAACTCTATTGCCGTTTCCTTCATTGACGTAAAAAGCAGCAAGCTGGCCCGGCGTTATAGCAAGATTAGGCTCATCAAACTCAACGATGACACCATTTTCTTGTGGAGAAACCCTCGCAGCGGTGCCACTGTCGTTGTAGCGTATTTTCACAGTTGCCCTGAAAGGCGACTTCGGCTCAATGCTGAGCCAATTTGCCTCCGTCGCCCACAGCTTGCTTTGCGTGACTTCTTCTTTTGGGCCGAGGGTGACCGTATTGCTTTCAGCATCGATTTTCACCACGTAGTAAGGCGTGCCCATTGCGACCTGCAGGCCGCGTCTTTGACCGATGGTAAATCTGTGCACGCCTTTATGCTCGCCCAGAACGTTGCCGCTACTGTCGATGATTTTCCCTGCTCGGGCGAGTTCCGGGCACCGCTGTTCAAGCGTAGTAACATAATCGTCGTTGGGTATGAAGCATATTTCCTGAGATTCCTGTCTTCGGCCAATTTCCAGATGGAACTTTGCGGCCAACTCTCGCGTCTGGTTTTTAGAATGCTCTGCCAACGGGAAAATGATATGACCCAACACATCTCTTTTAATCATTGCCAAAGCGTAAGATTGGTCTTTAGCTGCATCGGCGGCTTCATACAGACCAACGCTGTTGTTGACCCGGATAATACTTGCGTAATGGCCTGTAGCGAGCAAATCCGCCTCGTTATTTCTCGCAAAATCCCACAACCGGCCAAATTTGACGTATCTGTTGCAAAGAACACACGGGTTAGGCGTCCGACCTCGCTTGTATTCATTGCAGAAATAATCAAGAATGCGTTCGAAGTCTTGACGAAGGTCCAGCACGTGAAGCTCTATACCCAGTTTGCCGGCAACAGCTTCGGCATCTGCCTGGATATTCTTGGCCTGGTTGTTGGTAATCATAAACACACCTGCGCACTCGAAGCCGGCCTCAAGCAGCAATGCCGCAGCGGTTGAACTATCCAGTCCGCCGCTAAGTGCAACAAAAACTTTGTTCCTTTTGCCGACCATTTTGACTTTCACGTAAGAGAATAACGTAGTTAAAAATACAAGATACGAATTAATCCTGAGGATAAATAATTATACGGTCGTGGATGATAGTTACTAAATCGTTTTTGTCGTCGCCTGTAACGTCAGCGATTTTCAGCTCTCGCGGCTCAACACTGGATTTGCCGTGCCTTTCAGTGTTGCGAAAACTTTTCTGCTCGAATACCTTAAAGCGCATCGCAGGGATTGGCTTTAGCTCGTTGTCGAGTGCCAGTATTTCAATATAATTGCGGTTGTATTCGACCATAATAATGTCGTCCCGGCCGTCAGAGTTAATATCTCCCGCTATCAGATTGCCATATACACCGTCTTTTATCTTCGTCTCATAACTGAACTGCTGTTCCAAATAGTGAGGGACATTGTTGCCCCTCGGCGGCGTAATAAGTGCAAACTTCTCACTGTCGAACAACAGTATGCTTTTGACGTCGTTGCCGGCAAGTGGTTCAAACAGGACCTTTAGGTGTGTGGCGTCATTCCATTTGCCGACATCTAATTCTTTCACAAACCGGTAGGTTTTATCATCGCCGGCATTGAGTATCTGGAGTTGTCCTTTCTGACCATCGAGCAGCAGGATAGCGGGCTGGTCTGCTGATTTTCCCCCGTTAATACGCCTGTTAGTCCGTAAGTCCTTGGGACTCCGCCGCAAGGCGTCCCCAAGCGGACTTACGGAGGACTCCATAGGAGAAGCGTATGTATCCATATCAAAAGCCGCGACGGCTGATATCTTGTTCTCTGTGCTTTTGGCATTATATTGGTCGATGACGCTCCAGGCCTGCCCCTTGGCAAAGACCAGACTCCTGGCAAAATTCTTTTGTGCCACCAGTAGCTCTTTACCGGCCTGGTCGTCCACATCGGCAATCGCTATTGAACTCAGACTTGCGTCTTTAATCAGACTGGCCTGTGCTCCGGGTGAATCAATTACTTCAAAAACTCCTTTCTCTGTCTGACGTACTAATATGGGAGATTCATATTTGACAAATATCAAGGCGTCCTGCAAACCGTCCTGGTCAACGTCGAGTACTTTCAAGCCATCCGGGTTGGAAGTGAGTTTCTTCAGTTCCAAAAGATGCCTGGTTTCAGTGACTTCTGAAGGATTAGCTTCCTGTTTGGCTGCCGTACCGAGGTCATAAATAACCCTCATAGTCCTGATATCGTTGACGTTCTTGGATACGTAAACGCAGTCGATACTACCATCGGAGTTGATGTCGGCAAGCTCCATTGCCACCGGCTCACCGAATAATTTGACGGGTTGGGGAAACGATAATCTTTCATTTTCAAATTTGCTTATACCAATTATCTTTTCCTTAACGCTCAAAACGGCAAGCTCAGCTTTGTCGTCACCGTCAATATCTGCGGCAGACAAACCGGCGGTATCGGCAAAAGCGGGAAATCGCACGGGCTCAGCTAAACCGTGCTTCGCTATTTGTTTATAGAAAATAAGTTCCGCAGCTCCCGGCTCGCTTATCGTGATGTCCACCAAACCGTCACCGTCAAAATCGCCGACCACCAAATCCCGCTTTGTATTTTCTTTGCCTGAAGTGAGAGGATAAAACAGGATAGGCCAATCGCCCCCACGTCCTCTTGTCGAAGACAAGAGCGGGGGCTTTTCAGCGGCAAATTTATAACAGATTAATCGCTTACTTACAGCGTCAACCGTCAGCATTTCGTCACCAGCTACGGCGTCTATGTTTGCAAACTTCAGCGTCCACGGCTTTTCGATAAAATATTGTACCTGCGGCCCCAGTTGTCCTGTTTCGAGACCGAACCTGACGTGAACCTGCTTTTCGGGGTCACTTGTTATAAGAATAAGGTCGTTTATATTATCCCCGTTCAAATCGGCCACTTCGATGCCGAGCGGACGTGAGATAGTGGGGTATTTAACCGGTTCTGCCAATGAGCCGTCCTCTTTTTGCAAGATGACATAAACTGCGTCGCGTGCAGCCAGAGCCAGGTCGTCGGCACCATCGTTATTCAAGTCGGCACATACGAGCGCCGTAGAGGTTACGAGTCCCTCGTCAATTTTAATTTTCCTTCTTGTTCGCCAGCTCAGTGTCTTTGCCCCCCCTTTTTGCTTTCGCAGGAAAGCAGGGGGGGCTGTTTTGGTTTCGCCAACCTTTTGCAATATCACATAGAGACCTTTTGGCTCACCGTAAAAGGCCAGGTCTGTCATCCCGTCGGAATTCAAATCTCCACAAACGAAACTGAAGACTCTTTGTGAGATAGCCACAGCCTGTTTCTCAAAACGAGTAGGGGGGCTGAGCAGGTTTACATCTACGTCCTCGGGGTCAACGGCCATCGCTGTTTCGGCCGGGCCGACAGCTTCTTTTTGAATCAAGACTTCTATCTTGGCTTTTCTGTTGTTCACAACTGCAATATCATTTCGGCCGTCGCCGTTAAAATCGGCAATCCTCAGGCATTTTATACCCCATTCCTGCTTGATTATTTCTATTTCGTCAAATCCGTAGTATGCTGAGATATTATTAAGGTCCACATTTAAGTCGGCCTGTTCAGCATTCACATTTGGTTCTGGTATTGCGACCTCTTCGCAGACCAGGGGCCTGTTGCGAAAAATCGAGATTACAAGGACAGTTGCGATTATCGTTTTAATTAGCCGCACAATAATATCCTCTACATAAGACTTATCAGTTTATCCATATAACCAGTATACATTACTCGCCCGGCAAATCAAAGATTTTGTCGGATATGAGCAGGGCTTTGGCAATCTCGGTGTGTAATGGTTGGGTTGAGGCTTTTTGGCATCTGAGGCTCTGTATGCGCGGATTTTACAAATTATTTACAAACCTGCTGGCTCTTTGCGCGTTAAACTAATCTTTCTGAGCGCTAAAAGCATAATAAAATAAAGGAGAGGTAAGAAATGAAACTGCCGAAAAAAGTTGCTGGTTGTCTGGTGGTGGCGGTGATGTGTGTCATATTTGCAGGGTGTACTACTTCATCTCAACCAATAGGTCAGCCGGAGGCCAAGGACAGTGATACCGAATTAGCCTCATCCGAATCCGCTCGTATGGTGAGCCCGACCTATGAACTGGCAGAACTGATAGAAAGATTTGAAAAGGACTATATGACCAGCGAGCAAAAAGCCGGTTTGGCGGCTGCAAGGACAGAGTGGTTGAATCTCAAGAAGAGCGGCTATACGCGCTGGGGCTCAGAGAATTGGATGAAGGACCCAGACTACTACAAGAGCCTAAACACATCCGAACTGGTTGAGGAATGTTTTTCCCGAGCCATCTTCAAAAACGAAACGTCCATTTATAATGAACCATGGTTCGGATTGGAAAGTTTAAGAATCTTCCACAACGGATTCGCAGAATTGTTCAGGCGAGAAGACTTGTGGAAAGGGATTCTACATCTTTACGAACATCTGTCCTCAAAACTTACGCGTGAGGCCGACCTTATGCAAATTGTCACGGTCTCAGGACATTTTGACGAGCTGCGCAAGTTGTACATTCTTTCACCACTCAAGGAGCAAGTAAAAGGCAGAGAGAGGATATTTTTGGCGGCGAACTTGCGTGTCCTCAAGAGATTCCAGTGGTACCTTGGAAACTATGACCCGGAGAGGCTCGGTACCGGTGGTTCTCCGGGGTTTTTTCGAGAGCCTTGCAGTGTTGCGCGTGTGGCATTGATGCTTGCAAAACAGGTAGAACCCCGAAGATACCTTCAAATCGAACCCGCAATTACGAGGGTACGATGGACAAAGGAGCAGAACCCTGCTGATCTGAGGAGCTTTATTAATCTTGTTGTTACAAGTCTTAACGGCTTTGTTTCTGAGGAGGACATCAAGAATTTTCACGATCACGCAAAAGGGTTTAAGCCGAGCAGTTAGAGATTCAACTGCTGGGGCTATTGTTATTGCAGGTTGGTTTCGATGGCGTCGAGCAGTTTCTTGTCGATGTCGGCGCCCAGTTCTTCGGCGAGTTTTATGTGCTCCCAGGCCGACTCGTAGTTTTTTAACATATAAAACCCATAGGCGAGTCCATTGTGGGCATCAGCATTTTCGGGGTCAATCTCGACCGCTTTTGCGTACTCGGCCACCGCTTTTTCGTAATCGCCCTTGTTTGAATATGCAGCACCGAGATTATAGAAAATCGTACCCTCATTGGGCTTTATGCGAGCAGCTTTTTTGTATTGTATAATGGCTGCATCGTAATTCTCTTTTGTAAAATATGCATTGCCGAGATTCGTCAAAGCCGCCAGCATATCCGGCTCGATGGCCAGAGTTCTTTTGTATGCCTGAATTTCATCGTCAACCCGACCCAATTGGTTATAGCAGACAGCCAGGCCGTAGTATGCCTCGGCTAAATTCGGTTTTATACTCAAGGTTTTTTTATATTGAAGTATTGCTTTTTCATAGTCGCCCCTCTGACTGTAAACATTGCCTAATTGGTTGTACAAGCTGCTGTTTTTCGGTTTCAAGATAATCGCCTGCTTCAATTGCGCTATGGCCTGGCTGAACATTTCCTGTTTGCAATAAGTTGTAGCCAGACCTTTGTAAGCTTCAATGCAATTTGGGTCCAGCTCGAGCGATTCCAGATATTCAGAAACTGCGTTGTTCAGCCAACCTCGCTTGGCGTACCCATTGCCGAGGTTAAAATGGGCCTTGGCCTCACTTGGGTTGATTTCCAGGGCCTTCTGATATTCGTATATTGCATCCTCCACCCAGCCCTTTTTCAGGTAAACGTTGCCTAAATTCATATGTGACTCGCCCAGGGATGGATTTATCTGGACCGCTGTTTCAAGCGCAGCCAAAGCAGCTTCGACATCGTCGATATCGTTGTAACTATTGCCCAGATTATTGAAGAAACAACCTAACGTCTCCAGCTTATTGAGGTTCACCATATAAATACTATCATGGGCGGTTTCAGGCACCTTGAATTTATTTATATAGTGTTCATCGGGAGCGCTTCCGCCTTTGCTTGTTGTTTCAATATTGAATCTGACCCGACCATCATCATATCTGACAAAGAAATGCCCTGGCACGACCACTCCATATAAGGGCAGACCAAGCCGTTCAGCGAGAGAAAGGTAAAGAATTGAGAGACCCAGACAATGCCCCCGTTTTTCATCCAGCACAGAGTGCAGAAACAAATAACCGGGATTAGTTGCCTTCTTAACCGGTGTGAACCCCAGTTCGTCAAATAAATACTCGTTTATTACCGCAATTGCTCTGTAGTTTGGCCCCACTCTCTTGGCCCTGAGCCTGTCACGGATTTCAAAAGACATATCATCCAACCTTTGCAGGTATCTTCGCCCGTACACATTCTTGTTCCACTGCTCCGAGATAATCAAAGTAGCGGTGGCCAAATCGATTTGCTCCGGGTGTAACCGCAGAGCTTCTTCGATTGACCTTACGTACAGACCTGCTTTGTCCGCGTTGGCCAGGGACTCGTATTGGGCAAACACTGCTGTCTGTGCGAAGAACAGAATGCAAACGGTTGTCAGTAGGGTTTTTTTCATACCTGAATTTTTACATATAATATGCACCTGTGCCTCCGGTGATATTATTCGATGGTTGGTCCTATCTCGACCGGCACCCCGACAGCCCGGCGCTTAAACAAATCTATCTGCATCCACTTGTTGGTCTTAAATCTCCAGCGATTTGCCAGCCCTACCGTGATAATACTAAGCGTAGCAACGCTCCAGGGCCCCACTGCCCCAAGAGATGGGAAAAGCTTCACTGTAAGCAAACCGCCCAGTCCTAATATTACTATTGCTCCCAGTGCTGATACAACTGCCAGCCACACCGTATCTCCTGCTCCGCGCAAAGCGCCGCTGTAAATAAGCGTTGCCGCGTCGAAGACCTGAAATATAGCAGCGAGAATCAAGATATTAACTCCAGTATCAATTACCTTATCGTCAGAAGACCATAGATGCATTATACCATTTCTGAAGACAAAAAAGCAAAGCCCGGCGAGTCCCATATAAACCAGGGCTATTTTCAGGCAAAGGCTGGTTTGTTTAATCGCCAGACTTTTCCTGTTACTTCCAATTGCCTTGCCTACCGCCGCGGTCAACGCAGTTCCTATTCCGACAACCGGCATTACCGATACGTTTACACACGAAAGGACGGCACTTGTCGCAGCCAGTGCTTCTGTGCCGAATTTGCTGACCAGACCGAACAGAATCACACCCCAGACCGCCACGTTCACCATCAGTCCGAGTCCTGAAGGCAGTCCGACTTTCAGCAGGTCGGCCATCTTTGTCAAATCAACATTCATTGTTCGTCTGCACTTAAAAGTAACGTTTATATCGCCGGTCAAAAACACAACCATTCTTATTCCGGCCGCAACGACTATTCCGATAAATGTCCCCCAGCCCGCACCTGCGATTCCCATCTTTGGAAAACCGAGTTCGCCGAAAATCAATACGTAATTGGCAGCGACGTTGACCACCTGTCCGCACAGGGCGGCATACATCGTAATAATCGGGCGATGAATACCCATAAAAAATTGGCTGCTCGACCAGATAAACACCGCGAGCACCTGAGCATAAAGCATAATTCGAAGATATGTCACTTCCATATCAGCAACTGCCGGCTCGTGCCCCATCATTTTGAATATTGTCGGCGCCGCCGGCCACATAATTGCCAAGGTGATGAAAGCGTATATCAGACCCATATATATTGCCTGCCAGCAATAATTTGAGCAGTCTTTTTTCTCGCTTCTGCCCAGACTTTGACTGACGAATGTGTTAACGCTTATCATCGCACCTACTGCGAAGCTGGCAGGGATGAAACTCATAAACCCAGCCGGCAAAATCGCCGCCAATGCCTCCGTTCCCAGACGCGAAACCATAAATCTGTCAACGAATTGCATAACGGTAAAAGATATGTTCGTCACTATCATCGGCGCGGCTAACTTCAGCATATGTTTTAGTGAAGTCTCGTCTGCTGACAGGCTTTGTGACAGTGAGAATGATTTATCCGTCATCACCCCGAACCCTGTTTATTCAAATTCAGTTTTTTCAACAGTGTCTCAGCCGATATGCCCGGAACCCGCACCTGTTTTATAGGACTTGTTTGGCCGGAGATTATGCTGACGGCGTTCTTTTTTATGCCGAGTCGTTTCGCCAGAAATTCAGTCAGGCACTTGTTAGCTTTGCCCTTTTGTGGTGCTGCTGCTATTTTAAATTTAATCATCCCGTCAAGTAGGCCCGCTATTGTTGTCCTGCTGCTGCCGGGCACAATCTTTGCAGCAAAAACTACTCCTCCATCAACTTCTTGAATTGATTGATTACTCAATATTCTCTCTGAGGTTGGCGCCAATCGCCATTTGCACGTATTTTTCAATCTGCTCGGCAAGTTCATTGAGCGATGCAAGCTGGAAGTCCTCGTAGTGGCCGCCAACCAATTCGCCGTCCAGTGCTTTCTTGAATATTCGAACCCGGATAACAGCCGGCTGGGCGTCCGCTTTGCTGAAATCGCTGTCCTTATGCTCGGTCAACTCGACACGCCAATCTTCGCTTACAAAAACGAGACACTTGCCGGTAAAAATCGCCGTTGGAAAATAGTCACGTAATAGCTTAAGTGTTTCCATCTTTATCCGTAAAATTTCTCTATCTATCAGAATCTACTAAACGCACTTGCCTTGCTCTTTATATTACCAAAGATGAAACCAAATGCACGACTTTATTTTGCCGGGTTACCTGCAACTTGCTCAATTGTATCCGAATGTGCAATTTCCTTTCCGTCTGCAAACACTCGCAGGCCTTTGCCTTTGCCGTATTTGTCGCCGGTTTCGTCCCACAGGATTGTAATGATTCGATTGTGATAAAGGACATTATCAAGGCAGAACCAATCCCACGCACCGGTTGGCACTAAAGGGTGGACCTCAACTATATCATCGTTTCGAGGCACGAGTCCAGCGAGGCCGGTAATGACCAAATCGCAAAAGGCCGAGTGATTGTAATATCTGCTTCTGTCCGAATCCTTAGTGAGCCATTGGCCGGTCACCTCGTCGAGGTACTCGCCGATATAGGGCTTGCCTTTTCTGCGATGCGACAGGGCGTAGGTCGTAAGAGCGTTGAAGTAATCCTGTTTGCTCACATAGTTCTGCTCATAGTTACGAAGAACGTTAGCCAAACCAACGAGGCTCTGAGTAGTGGCGTAAGGCCAGACTGCGCCGTCCCATTCGCAGGTGCCGACCCCGTGACTTCTAAAATCGGGATGCCTGCGTTCGGCTGTCATCAGACCCATTGGCGCTGAAAATCCTTTAGGGTCGAGTATCTGCTGCCACGCTTTTTCGCGGCCGCCGTCCGGCAGATTGAAATACCAGGGAATTAGCCCAATCTCTTCGCGAACGTCGGCGAGCTTGTCGTCTTCGTGACGCACCTTGAAAAACTTCGCATCGTCATCCCAAAGCAAATCCTGAACGAGGGACTTTAATTTAGCCGCTTTGTCGGAGTATTCCCTGGCTATGCCGGTCTTGCCCGCCAATCGGGCAATTTTTGAGATGGCCTTGGCGTTTGCGTACATATAGCTGTTCAGTGGCGGCCGGGCG
>JGI10211J14876_10000961_pt1 | contig 12506 bp, 12 predicted proteins | sample Etolagsediment_FD_14876 | JGI IMG/M metagenome (IMG submission 14876)
TGGCGGGATGGATGACCGGGTTGCCGTTCTGTAAGCTGGTCTGGAGTATATTTTTTGCCGTGCTCATCGTCGGATAGACATCGCGCACCTGCTCCAACACATCATGGGTGTATCTCGCTGGAACCGTGGCCAGAAACAACCCGCCTTTGAGCTTGTTAAAAATTTTGATAGTGCCAGGTTCAAGCAGTCGCACCGCATACGGCAACGTCGAAGTTTCTGCAACGATAACGTCCTCATCTCGAAGATCCAGACCCGCGCCGTTTTTAAATTCAATACTGCCACCGCAGGAACTCGGGCACACGATCACGATCTGCCCTTTCTTGAGATATGGCTTACAGGCTTCGGCAAAGGGTCTGGTGCTGTACGCCGGGCCAACGGCATAAATAATATCAGCCCCATCCAACGCTTTTTCAATCCCGTGTCCGGCAGAGACCACCGGATGAAATCCTTCGAGGACACCTTCGCAGCGGATTCCTCCGTTGTTTTGAATAGCCGTAATGCTCTCCGGAAATTGTTCAAAATCAAACAGACTGACCTGATGGCCGTGGGCCGCAGCGTCGAATGCAACGGCACAGCCGCCGTTTCCCGAACCCAATACAGTGATGTTCATATTGTTATCCTCCTGATTTTTTTAAGTGAACGATAGAAAATTGCTTGTAATTAAGCATTTAGTGGATTTTTATGAAGCTTAAGTTAGGAAAGCACACTCGGATATAAAACTTGATTTACTTTTCCAACACATCAACCATTAGTCCCTTCGCACGAAATCCATATGTCAATGTTGAAGTTTCGATAATAGCACGCAGTTTATCGAAACTAATTTCGAGGAAGATATGAGCAGATGCTCTCTAAAAGGTATATCGATCAGCTACACAATACGATGAAGAATCAATCAATGTGTCAGGATTGAGCTTAAAAAGTTTTTTCCTCTTTCTGTTTGCGGATTTGTAAAAAAATCATTTGGCGGTGCATCCTCGATGATCTTCCCCTCATCCATAAATAAGACGCGGTTAGCCACTTCTCGAGCGAATCCCATTTCATGGGTAACGACCATCATGGTCATTCCTTCCTTTGCAAGCGTTTTCATGACATCCAGCACTTCTCCAATCATTTCGGGGTCCAAGGCCGATGTGGGTTCGTCGAATAGCATGATCTTGGGGCGCATGCATAAGCCTCTGGCAATAGCCACTCGCTGCTGTTGCCCACCTGATAGTTGGGCAGGATAGTTTTCGATTCTTTCCCCCAGTCCCACCCGTGTAAGTGTGTCCCTACCGAGTTTCTCTGCCTCTCCTTTCGGCATTTTTCTGACCCTGATCGGTGCNATTGTTACGTTTCCTAATGCCGTCATGTTAGGATAGAGATTGAATGATTGAAAGATAAACCCTATCTCCGCTCGGATCTTGGTCATATTGGTCTTTTTGTCATGGACATTCATGTTGTCGACGATGAGCTCTCCCTTCTGGATAGGCTCTAATCGATTGATACAGCGAATCAGGGTGCTTTTTCCTGATCCACTCGGACCGCAGACCACCACCACTTCGCCCTGAGCAACCTCGAGATCGATGTCGGCCAGGACATGAAGCTCGCCGAACCATTTGTTTACGTTCTTGAAAGATATCATGTACTCACTCCCCTATTTGTATACACAGCTTTATACAGCTACTTTTCCTATACCTTTTTAGAGTTTTTTACTTCCTACAGTCATCCGTCTTTCCAGGTAACCCGACAGATTGATTAACGGATAACAAATGACGAAATACAGTAGCCCCACAAGGCCGAACACCATCAAACCTTCCGGGATGCGCTGCACTGTCAGCCAGCCGACTCTGGTTATATCGATCACTCCAATTGCAGAGACAATAGATGAATCTTTGACCAAAAGAACATACTGCCCCACCAAAGGAGGCAAGATGGTTCGCATGGCCTGGGGTAAAACAATGTATCGAAGTTGTTGATAGCCTGAAAGACCTGAGGCTGTTGCTGCTTCTCTTTGGCCTTTTGGCACGGCGAGGATACCGCTGGCGACGATCTCAGTGATGAAACTGGCCGTTAAATTGGTCAACGCGATAACCGCTGCCGGAAAGGCTTCCAGTTCTATGCCGATACCGGGCAGAATAAAAAAGATGACAAAAATTTGCACCAGAAAGGGTGTGCCACGGATGAGATCCACCCACGCGCCGACGATTAAGCGGGCAGGCTTGTTACGGCCGGCCCTCATGATGCCCCCGAAGAAGCCGATTATGGTCCCGAAAATCAGGCTCAATCCGGCTACCGCGACAGTCATCCAGAGCCCCTTGAGAAAGAACGGTAGACTGCGTATCAGTTCGTTAAAATAAAAACCCCACATAGTTCATCCCTCGTGTCTCAATGCGCTTCCCGGAAGATCAGCCGTTTTTCGGCCCAACTTGAGAAGCTTTTGAGCATGTAATAAATAATCANATAAAAAGCCGCTGTGGTCAGNAACCCTTCGGCAGGCGTGAATCGTTCCGATGTTAGCAACTGGCCGGCCCGCGTCAGCTCCATAATGGAAATCAATGAGAGCAGCGACGAGTCTTTTACCAATATGATGGCCTGGCCCAGCATGGGCCGGATCGTGTTGCCAAGCGCCTGCGGTAGAATGATATAACGCATGCGTTGAAAATAGCTCAAACCGGAGGCAATTCCAGCCTCGATCTGCCCGAAGTCAATGGCTTGAATCCCCGCCCTGATGATCTCTGCATAATAGGCCCCGCTGTTCAAGGTCAGGGCTATAACGCCGGTAACCCATTCCGGGAGCATGATGCCCATCGACGGCAGACCGAAATAGAAAAAATAGAGCTGCGCCAGTAAAGGTGTGGAACGGATGCTTTCGATATAAACCCCGGCAATACTGCGCAGGATTCTTGATTGACTCAGTCGCATGGCACATGAGATGATCCCCACCATAACCGCGCCAAGCAGTGACAAAGCAGACAGCCAAAGGGTGGCCAGGAAGCACTGCCCATAGAGCGGCATATATTCCAAAATGATTCTAAAATTGAAGCCTTCAAGCATATCTTATATCCTTGTCAGCGGTTCGATTCAGCCAGGTGTGAGCCGGAGCAGCCGGCTCACACCGGAAAATATTTAATTCGCCCGCGAAGTAAAAGGTTGTTTAATGGTCCTTCTTCCAATCCAGAGAATTTACCCAGTAATTCAAATTCGCTTCCAGCCGACCATCCAGAGAGATGTGTAGGAAGAATAGGTCGAGCCAACGTTGAAGATCCGGGGAATCATAGCGCACGGCAAAAGCCAGCGGGGACCGGGACAACTGTCCTTCCAGGATTCGGACGCTATTGGGCGGAAAGCTGGCTATCTGGCTGCGTGCAGCGGAGCCGTCGTTTACTCCGGCCTCGACGTGCCCGGCAAGGACTGCATTGATCAAAAGTGGGCCGCCGCCCTTGTAGGTCTTGTATTTAGCATCCGGAAAAACCTTTTTAGCATCGCTTTCACCGGTTGAGCCCAAAAGAACGGCCATCTTGGTCCCGGCTTTAATGTCCTTTAGCGTCTTGATTGGGCTGTCCTGCTTCACAAACACCACACTGCCAGTGTACATATACGGGTCGGTGAAACTGATTTTCATGGCCCGTTTCAAGGTCGGGGTCATATCGGCGGCCAGCATATCGGCCTTTTTGGAGAGCAGGGCCGGGATCAGACCGTCCCAGTCATAGTTAAGGTACTTGACCTTGACGCCCATCTCTTTGGCAATCATCTTAGTAAGTTCTACAGAACTACCGGTCCGATTGCCATTTCTATCCACAAAACTAAACGGCGCACCCTGGGTTTGNCAGGCGATACGGATCTCTCCTCTTTTTGCAATTTCGTCAAGGGTTCCCGCTGAGGCGATTCCCAAAAAAGTGAAAAAAATAGCCAATGAAACAAGAATCGTAAAAATTTTAACCTTTTTCATTTTTTTCCTCCATTTTCCTTGTTGTTGTTAATGTTTCAACCGATATTAGATAATTTTTTTATAAAACCGAATAGCTACCTTTTTTGATTGGATTCATGCTCTTATTCATGGCGTCATGCAAAGCCTGAAACCGATATGTTGGAACCTGTAACGCGTGGGACTCCCGAAGCGACTGGCGCTACGACAATCGCGTGCCGGGCTGTACCAAGTACCACCTCTCATCACCCGGTAGGAACCCTTCTTCGGACCTTTCGGATTGACCACTTCATCGTCCGGATAACCCCCAAACCAGTCCTGGCACCACTCCTGGACATTGCCGAGCATATCATAGAGCCCCCATGCATTGGGCTTTTTCCCAGCCACCGGATGAACCAGGTTTTGCGAGTTCCCGCAATACCAGCTAATGGCATCCAGGTTGTCATCACGACCACACTGGAGTGTTGTGATGCCGCCGTTGGGAAAAGCGGTCGTGCTTCCCGCCCGGCAGGCATATTCCCATTCTGCTTCCGTCGGGAGCCTGTACTTGTCTGTCCCTTCTTTTTGGTTGAGTTTTTGAATGAATTCTTGCGCATCTTCCCATGAGACCTGTTCCACCGGACAATTATCCCCACAGCGTTTGTGACTGGAGGGATTTTTGCCCATTAACGCTTTCCATTGTGCCTGGGTCGCTTCGGTGGTCTGCATATAGAAAGGCTTTGTCAGATTTACCCGGTGTGGCCTTTCTCCAGTATACCGGCCTAGTTCATGTTCAGGGCTTCCCATCATAAATTTGCCAGGTTTTATAAGAACAAGCTCTATTCCCAAACTATTGGTGATTCTTTCCTTGGGCTGTTCAGCATAACCACTGAAAGCAAAGCTTAACATAATCACGATGAATTGAATTGGGATAATGTATTTTCTCATCGCTTTATCCTCTTTGGTTATTGATACGTAATCGCTAATTCATGATGCAGCCTAATAAAACTGAAAAATGGCCCAACGATTCTCTCAATTAAATTTCCTCAATACTTTTGGGCAATTGTAACCAGTTATTTCTGGATTTCATGAGGATGGATGTTTCACTTCTAATGACATTGCCCATTTTGAGAATTGTTTCAGTAGTGAATCGATATAATTCGTCCTTCCCTTCCACACAAATGACCTCAGCAATTATATCGTAACGCCCAGTAACCACTCCTGCCCAGGCAACATTCGGCAACTGGGCTATTTTATCCAATATCTGATCCAATTTTCCCCCTGACCTGACGCTCATGGAAACCAACGCGGTTATCATTTCTTTATGTTTGTTGGGATCAATCAGCCCTGAAACTTTAAATACGCCATTTTTCTCAAGACCTTTTATTCGGGTTCGAATGGTTGGTGCCGTCACTTTGAGTTTTTTTGACATTTCACCGATTGGCATGCGTCCATCCTCTGCCAGTAGACGAACGATCTTATTATCTATTGCATCAAGATTAGTTTTTTCCACAACACCCTTTTTCTTAAAAGAAAAGTATTTACTATATAACTATTTAATAAAATAAAATGTCAAGTATTTTTTTTCTAATTTAAAAATATTTTATGATTTTTTTTAATAACAAAGAATTGTAGAGTGTGCAGATGTCTTGGTTTCAGAAAACTCATTATGATAGGTTATTAAAATAGGTTGGCACGTCGGATGGAGAATAGCAAAGCATAGATTTTCATAATCCATGCTTTCTATATTACAGGTATTCAAAAGCTTCTCTTTTGCTTGAGATGCTTACTTGGGTTAGGAAGAACTCACACATAACCGTGCAAAAAATCGAAGGCTAGTGGTTGGCTTTCCCATAACGCAACAGAAACAAATCAATTACGATATCATACCAAAATTTTTCATAGCAGCATCCTCTTTTTATTATGTATATTTTGTATATCTAGGAAAAGATCGATTAGTTAATAGCTGNGCCTTCATCAACTCTCTNCAAGGTATAGGAGCGAATTTCCGCAAAATAGTTTAACATANTAGATTGTATTCAGGGGGTTTTTGAATTGAAGCTTTANATAATAGGTGTTTAAAGGGAGGATTAAGAAAATAGGGCAGGTTTTTTATCAAACGATTTTAAATATTCGTAGAATAAAAAAGAGNACCCCAACGACCAAACCAAACAAGGCACAGATCTGGGCGATCAAAAAAACGTAAAACAACGTAACCTTAATGTTCTTATCCCGTGCATATGGCCTTTTTCTTTTCGTTAGTCCGTCAGTCATATTGCGTGCATTAAGGGTTTAGCAATTGGTTGTCAGTAGTTGTTAAGGTAATTTAAGTATAAAATATGCTTAAATTTTTTTGGTTAAGGAATTGTATATAGTAAGGAAACGTTGAACACTCCTAACAGATTACTTTTTTCTTGCTTCGAGAGAGGCCTTGATCTTTTTTAATCGGAGGAAGCTTTCTCTTTCTATTTCTTCCATTCTCATTTCTATATGCTTAATCGTTGCCTTTAACCGAGGGATAACAATGTATTCTAATGCATTAACCCTTCGTTTTGTCTTTTCTACCTCTTCGGCAATCCTCCTAACCGACTCTTCTATCTCAGCCAGCTTCACAATCGATACAATTGATTCCTCAAAATTCTTGGCGGCATCATCAAGNTTCGCATTTGTNCTTAAAAAACCATAGCCTCTTTCATGTACACGCCGAATTAAATTATCTGCTTTCATAATGGGAACTGAGACACCCATTATATTTTTAATCATAAAATCCAAGCTTATATCTCTGAGCGTTATCTCGCTAATCTGCTCTAAATCCCGCGATCCTAATAAAACTTCAGCCATTAAAAGATTATAAAAAGCAACCTTTAGGTTTTCCTCTACCCTCTTTCGTGCATCCTTATATTCCTTGATTACTATCATGAACTCAGAAATTAATGCATCTCTCTTTTCCTTTAAAAGCCTGTGCCCTTTGTCAGCCAGTTTGACTCTCTTTCTGAGCTTTAATAATTCCATCCTTGTGGGCTTAACATTTTGTAGAATCTCCGCCATTTATTATTCTTCTCCTACCTTGACTCCAGGCTCTTTCTTGTAATATTGTTTCACATATTTTTCATCAATTCTTTTCAGCTCCCCCTCTGGAAGTGTTGAGAGAAGATCCCACCCTAAATTGAGTGTTTGCTCAATAGTTCTATTTTCATCCGCTCCCTGTTGAACAAACCTCTCTTCAAAAATATCGGCAAATTTTAAATTGAGGCGATCCCTTTCGCTCAATGCCTCCTCTCCTACAACTGCAACAAGACTCCTCACGTCCCTTCCTTCAGCATAGCCAGAATAACATTGATCAGACACCCCTAAATGATCAGCCCGTGTCCTTCCTTCCCCAATCCCTTCATTCATGAGTCTTGATAGACTAGGAAGAACATCCACGGGGGGGTAGATTCCTTTTCTGTGTATTTCACGCGAGAGGACAAATTGTCCCTCGGTTATATACCCAGTAAGATCAGGGACCGGATGTGTTATATCATCATCCGGCATGGAGAGGATCGGCATCTGAGTGATAGAGCCTTTTCTTCCTACGATTCTTCCTGCCCTTTCATAATGGCTTGCTAAATCAGTATACATGTAACCCGGATATCCTCTTCTTCCAGGAACCTCCTCTCGTGCTGATGAAATTTCTCTCAGGGCTTCACAGTAGTTGGTCATATCAGTGAGAATAACCAACACATGAGTGTCGTAATTAAAGGCTAAAAACTCCGCTGCGGTAAGGGCCATTCTTGGTGTGATAATTCTCTCAATGGCTGGGTCATCGGCCAAATTGATAAAGGAGACTATCCTTTCCAATGCCCCAGTGGATTCAAAGCTATTCATAAAAAAATTTGCTTCTTCATGGGTTATTCCCATAGCAGCAAAGATTACAGAGAATGGTTCCTCTGAACCCAAAACGGTAGCTTGTCGTGCTATCTGTGCGGCGAGGTCATTATGTGGTAACCCAGCACCTGAAAATATCGGAAGTTTTTGTCCTCTCACTAATGTATTCATTCCATCAATGGTGGAGATACCAGTCTGGATAAATTCATTCGGATAATCCCTTGCAGTTGGGTTTATAGCCGCACCTGTAATTGGTATTCGAGCCTCTGGAATAATCTCCGGGCCACCGTCAATAGGTCTTCCCAAACCATCAAAGGATCTTCCGAGAATTTCCTTTGAAAGTGCTATCCTCATGATGTCCCCAGAAAATCTGACTCTTGTTTGATCTGTATCAAGCCCTCTGGTGCCTTCAAATACCTGTACAATGGCCAGATTCTCCTGTGACTCCAAGACTTGCCCCATTCTATTGTCACCTTCAGGCGTCTTGATATACACAACCTCTCCATATGCCACCTCTTCAACGCCCTCGACTATCATCAGAGGTCCTGCAACCTGGGTGACAGACCTATACTCCCTTAATTTTATATCTTTTGTTTTCTCTTTCATTATTGATTCCTCAAAGATTCAAATTCAGTTTCAATGGATTTAATTAGCTCCTCATATCTCTTTGGAAAATCCTGATTGGGCGTGTACTTCATTCGAGCTATCTCATCTTTTACCTTTACTGAAGCTATTCTGCTCGCCATAATACCCGTCTCAATTGCCTTGTTCACCTCCTGATAGTATTTCATAATGATTCTAAGCATGAGAAATTGCTTCTCTTTAGAGCAATACGAATCTATTTCGTGGTATGCATGTTGTTGAAGATAATCTTCCCTAATCATCCTTGCTACCTCTAGAAAGGCTCTGTCTGACTCTGGTAACGCATCCTGACCAACTAACTGCACAATCTCCTGCAACTCGGACTCTTTTTCAAGGAGAGCCATCATATTTCCCCTAAGAGTTTGGAATTCCTTGTCTATATTATTATCATACCAATCCTTAACAAAGTCCAAATAGAGCGAATAACTCGTCAACCAGTTGATAGCAGGAAAATGCCTCCGGTCTGCCAGGTTTGTGTCTAATGCCCAGAAGGCACTTACTACCCTCAAGGTATTTTGCGAAACCGGTTCAGAGAAATCCCCTCCAGGTGGAGAAACAGCACCAATAATTGAAACTGATCCAAGCCTCTTTTCTTTCCCTAACGTCACTACTCTGCCTGCCCTCTCATAGAAATCAGCAAGCCGTGTACCTAAATAAGCTGGATACCCTTCCTCGCCTGGCATCTCTTCAAGCCTTCCTGAAATCTCTCTTAGTGCCTCAGCCCATCGCGAGGATGAGTCAGCCATCAGGGCTACATCATATCCCATATCCCTATAATATTCAGCGATGGTAACTCCTGTATAGATAGATGCCTCCCTGGCTGCCACTGGCATATTCGAGGTGTTGGCAATTAAGGTGGACCTTTCCATTAATTTCTCACCTGTGTTTGGATCGTCCAATTCTGGGAAAGTCAGCAACACCTCTGTCATTTCATTCCCTCTCTCTCCGCAACCGACATAGACTACAACCTGGGAATCAGCCCATTTTGCCAGTTGATGCTGGCTTACCGTTTTACCAGTTCCAAAGCCACCAGGAATTGCGGCTGTGCCACCCTTGGCAATGGGAAAAAAGGTATCATAAATCCTCTGGCCAGTTAATAGTGGCACCTCTGGGTCAAGTTTTTCTTTTAAGGGCCTTCCTATCCTTACCGGCCAATTTTGCTTCATCATTAATTCATGCTTTTTCCCATCCTCATCAAGAATCGCAATGATGTCATTAACGGTAAAGCTCCCGCTTTTAATTTCCACCACCTTTCCTTTTATCCCTGGTGGAACCATTACCTTATTTACTATAACCTTTGATTCCTGAACCTCCCCAATGTAGTCACCTTCAACGAGCTCGTCACCCTTTTTAACGAGTGGGTTGAAATCCCATTTTTTTTCAGGATCCAGACTGGGAACGTTAATTCCTCTCGTTATGTAATCCCCTGCTTGATCTTTAATTCCAACCAAAGGTCGTTGTATCCCATCATAAAAATTGGTAATAATTCCCGGGCCAAGCTCCACTGAGACAGGGGCGCCAGTTCTCACCACCTCTTCTCCTGGTTTGAGCCCGGTGGTATCCTCATAAACCTGTACATACGCCAAATCCTCTACGAGCTTTATTGTCTCTCCCATGAGACCCTCCTGACCAACTCTCACAACCTCGTACATCTCACAACCTCGTATATCTTTGGCAATTACGAGCGGGCCAGCGATGCTTTTAATCCTTCCTGTCTTTTGATCTGCCATAATCTCCTCGCTATGCTATTTCGAATCCAATAGTTCTTTTAATAAGCTCCCGCATAGGGTCAACCTTGGCAGCCAAGGGACCACCACTATCCGGAATCTGTAAAATGATAGGCATTATACCTTTCCTAAATCTATTCGCGTCTTCTAATAAACTCCNCATTTCATTGGCTATCTTTTCTGTAATCAATATCAAGGCGGTGCTATCTTCAAATAAATCCTTTAATATCCCTCGAATATCTTCNTGCTTCCTATCCTCAATCAAAAACGTTTTTTTAATGCCTGCCAGTCTGAAACCATAAATTGTGTGCTTATCTCCAATCAGTGCAATTTCCATCATTTCCTCGCAAGTGCTTCTCTGATTTCATTCCTCTCCAGATCAACCTCAGTACTCCTTACAATAGTCAAAAGGTTTTTTACCTCCGCATCCTTTGATACAAGAAATCCGACAAGGGGTCCTGAACCAAAGGGCTTTTTCTTCCTAATATCTTCTGCCTTTTTAACTACCAGGTTATCGAGCGTTTGCTCAAAAGTTAAAATAGAGCCAGTTTTCTCATACTCTTGCTGGGCGCTTAAGAGAGGTTCAAAATATATTGTGTCTTCTAAAAGAGGAATGAAGTCTGACAAATCCTCTTCGTCAAAAGCAGAAAGCAATGCATTCAGAGTTGTGCAATCAGGAATTAAAAAAGGATTAATATCTTCTAATACAAGGTTGTCATTTTTTGCCCTTAAAATAATTTTAAGGTTGTGTGTTTCGACACATACCGCTATAAACTCTCTGAACTCTTTAATTCCTTTTATCTTCAAAACCTTGAACCATATATCTTCCCAGAAAATTCTATCTAACAAGGCCTCCAAAAAAAAGAGATTCTTAGTCTCATTATATTTACTGATTCCATCTATCAGCGCTTGGTAGGGAGTTTTTGTTAAGCGAGCAACAAAATCATCGATGTTTTCTGCATCCATGAGGGTCTTAATAAAAGCACCATCTAATTCTCCTCCCTCAATAAGGGAATCCGCTATTTTATCTTTTTTGCTTGCGTCCCCATGGATTCCCCTCATAACGGCCCTCAAATTGATAACATCCCACTTCTTAAGGAGATACTCTTTTATTGGCCATGACCCTTTTGGAATAATTGTGGATATCTCCCTCCCTAAAGAAGAAAATTCTTCTAAAATAGACTTCTCCAATTCTTTTGAGTCACCCACTGCCCCTTCTGAGAGGTAAGGAAAATAGTCTGTTCCCTCTAAAAGAGAGGCTATTTCTCCCGGTGATGTACATCCCCATAGATCTTCCCATCTTGACGAGGAAATAAACTTTCCCTCTTTTGCCATTATCTTTGCATTAACATAAAGGTATGAAAGAATATCTCCAATCATATATTGTCCTCAAATAAAATCTTGGCCACATCTACCCGTAGATTGTCTTTAAGCTGATTTAATTTAGTCTCAAGAGTGTTATCAATCTCCACCTGGTTTTCCAAATCCCTCACAACGACACCCCCGATGCACTGTATGGTATCATCAGTTAAAGACAAAGAGGTCTCTCTTCCTGTTCTCTCCTTAATTGATTCACGTGCTTCTTTCAGGGTCTCTTTGTTGAAGGTTTTGCTATCCCGTTTGTTAAATACCAGCTCAAGCTTGTTTCCAGCAACAATTTCAGAGGCAGAGACAATCAGGTTAAACATGATATCTTTATACCTAAGTTTATCTCGTTTTCCCTTTTCAGCCAATTCTTCTAGAGCTTTTTGAGCAGCGGTAAATGAGGTAACAATTGATTCTTCCTGAGAATCCATCCTCTCTCGTCTCACATTAATTCGAGCTTCGGCAATTATTTTTTGCCCTTCAAGGGAAGCAGTTCTTTTACCGTTTGAAAGGACTCTCTCTGCCTCTCTTTTTGCTTTTTCCTGAGCAGCTTTTGTAATTGTATCTGCCTCTTTTTGAGCCTTGAGAAGTGTCTCGGATATCTCCTTCTCAGCCTCAGTCTCTATATGGGATATTATCTTATCAACCCCTTTATCTGACATAATTCTCCTTTTTCCCTAAAACATAAGTAAGATAAAGTTAAAAGTGAGATAGGGTGTCTTGTTTAAAAATCGATACTGTAAGGCACTATTTTCGTCCTACCCACCCATAATCTTGGTTCCAACAAAGATCAGGATAGCTATTAGGAGACCAAAAATAGCGAAGGTCTCTGCCATAACAGCGAGGACGACTGACTGACCGAAGGTTTCCGGCCTCTTCGCTACAGCACCCATTCCACTGGCAGCAATAGCCCCTTGGGCAATAGCTGTGATACTGCTCAAGCCAATCACAATGCCCCCTCCAAGCGCAGCATAACCCATACCAACAGGGATTGCTTTAACCGCTCCCCCGAGCACCCCTAC
>JGI10211J14876_10000963_pt1 | contig 12495 bp, 13 predicted proteins | sample Etolagsediment_FD_14876 | JGI IMG/M metagenome (IMG submission 14876)
GGGTAATTGTATAATTTCGTCCATTATTTCTGATAATTGTTTATTATAAAGTATACAGCAGCTTTCCATATCATAAATTTTCGCCAATTTTTTGTCTATGACAAGGGGCATATTCAAGTTTATTGCCAGAGGAATAGCACCAGTTAAACGTTGCCAATAGAACCATCCACCTTGTTTAGATAGTGGCCAAATAAATTTAACTTCTTTTAGTTTTTCCATCATCTTTTCTGTAGTTAATCCAGAATGAACTTGTATATGAGGATTATTTTTTAGAAACGCATTAGTTTGGACAACTGCTTTCCAATCCATACGTCTCATAAAAATGTAAAATGTAAAGTCTTTTCCAGCATGTTTTTCTAAAACATCTTTTAATAAATTAATATCTTTTGCTTGTTTATGAATTGCGCCAACTATTGCAATAATTGTTTGATTTGGGTTAGAGTGTAGTTTCTTATATTCTCTATAAATTGGAACAATAGTTGCACACTGTTCTTTGTCTAATTCTGATGATTTAATAACTGGTGACATTAATATATTTTTATGCATATAAGGCTTCCAATGAGGTGCCTGATGATTTACAAATATGCATTTATTGGCCATAGAAGGTTGTTTAAAATATTCATCCATACGNACGTCATCNGCGCTTGAAGTGAATATGTAGAAATCGTGNGCATTTTTGTATTCCATAAGTTCTTTACCAGCTCTTATGTTAAATTTGGTGTTAAATAATTTTTGGTAATAATTTACAAATGTATAATTGTCATCATCTTTATCATAATATATGTAGAAATCCCATTCATTTTTAATAAATATTTCCAAGAAACTTCCGAATATTTCGGTGTGTTTTTTGGATAACTGTACTAAAGCAAAACTAACCATATATGAGGTTAAATATAAAAAATTGAAATAAAAAACATATATATTTATGAAACAAAAATGGCGTCTTGTATGTTGTTGGAAACTTTTTGCTTTGCTGGAGAGCAAAAGGATGAGTATGACCAGTTAAACTATAAACCATTGAATGGTTTGTTGGCTAAACTTCTGTCACATGGTATACCGGAAATTCCAAAAATTCACAAAAAGTTAGAAAAAAACATTTTGGATAATGGTTATATTAATGTTGAAATTTTTTTAAAAATTGTTAATACACATAGGTGTATTAGTGACAATGTAAAAAAGAGGATGACTGGAAATGCCGATGATTTCCATTTTAACATTAATATAAATCATTTGTTGATGGCAATTTCTTCACCAAATGATAAGGGTCGTTATCATTTATGTGAGATAGGTGGACAAATAATGATAAGGAGTAATTTTAACCATACATATAGTCATATTAATCCATTGATTTTATCTAGAGAAGTTGTAACAAGTGAATTTATTGACAATTTCCGTGTAGAAATTTACAATGTACAGGAAAAAGGAAAAGTAGAAAAATTCTGCACAGATGGTAAAATAGTTAATAGTAAATCCACCAAATTCTGGACAAGTTTATATCATGTTCCTTGTAAAAACACAGAAATACAATATGTTTTTTTGGATGGCAAGAAAGCAATAGAAATGGGGTTTCTATTGTTTAATTTTGATGGCAGATTTATGTTAACTAAAAAAACCATTCCAGAGAAAGAAACATACAATTTTATTATTCCTCCAGAACTGTTTTCTTGTGAACCATTCTTTGATATGTCATTAATTGCCTACAATGAGGACATTTAATTTTTGGTGTTATCTGTGCAAATGGTTGGTAGTAGGGATTATTATAATCATTCAATTGGTGTTCTAAATATTTCTCAAAAACTTCTATTTTATAAAGTTTTTTACAACAATTTGCTATATAAACATGTTCATTATCTTTAATCACATCAAGTGATAATGGGCAGATATATTCCTCTGTTGAATTTTTGTTTTCCGCTTCTTGTATATTTACAAATAATATGTCTTTCTGCCAATAATTTGTTGGATATGTCACTATAATTTGTTCTATCCTTTTGTAATTTTCCATATTCAATATTATGGGTTTATCCAATAAATATATGGATTTTTTTAGTGAATATGTTGGTGGATACAATGATATATGCACATAAGGTACTGGTTCTATTTGCGTTACTTGTAATGTTAACAACTGTTGAAAGGGAGCCTGTAATATTACAGATTTTTTAAGTGGAGCATTTGGAATATAATATATTTTTTCTTGTTTTTTCTGTTGAATTTCTTGTTCAAAATCGGCAATTTCTAAAAAATGCAAGGGATTTTCTGTTGTAATTGTGATACAAATATCTTTTATTGTTTTGAGGAAATTGAGTTCTGGTGTTGTAAATGCTGATATAAAAATGGAAGAAGGAGAGCATTTTATTATTTTGCAATCTGTCGCTATTGATGCTTGATTTTTAGAATAAATTGTTGTGTTATCTTTTGTGATTGTAATATTTTTTATGCAATTTTTGCTGTAATTTTTTTTATATTGAAGTGTCTTATTATTGGAGACAAATTTGGAAAATTTAATGTAAATGTAATGGTCGTTAATAGATGGTATTGATATGGTATTATTGTTAAATTTTATTGAAGACATTATATAGTAAAAGAGGATTAAAAAAATCGCAATATTATTATTTTTCCCAAGATACTACATATGGTTGACTATGTTTTTAAGGTTGTTATAATAGGGGATGAAGGAGTGGGGAAATCTTCTTTATTGCATTTATACAATTATGGAGAGTATAAAGAAAGAATATCGCCAACAATTGGTGTTGATTTTTTTGCAACGGTTGTAGAATGGAATAGATTGAAAGTAAAATTGCAGATATGGGACACATCTGGAAATAGTAGTTTTTTGGGAATTACTCATTCATATTTTAAACATTCTATTGGTGCAATTATTGTGTTTAAAGATGATGAAAGTTTTAATAATGTGGAAAATTGGATTTTACATTATAAAAATTTTAATAAAGATTATCATAGTATTTTGGTTGTTAATAATAGCAATAAGCAATATGATTGTATTAATTTAATAAGAAAATTTGGTGTACAATATTTGGATAGTAGTGATATGAAAGTTGCTTTTAAGACTTTAGTGGAAATGATTTTAGAAGATTACAGGTCACAACCATTGAAATTTAAAAATATGGAAAGTTTTAAAAAATTCAAGAATGTAGGAAATAGATATGTTCGCTTTGAAGATGATTACCAAGAAGAAATTGGTTGTTGTTCCAAATGCGTTATTCTTTAGTTACTTTTTTCCAGAATAAAATATGCAATATGCACTCTATATTAATTCCGAAAATGATATAAAATTATATCCTGAAGAAGAAGAACACACATTATCTGCTGAACAAATTGAACAGTATTTATCAGAAAATAATGATGCTATTAGATGGGTTATTTATGACCATATGCCTACAGAAGATGATGTAGAGGAATTTGAGAATGCGAATGATGAGGAATCAGATGATGAGTAGAAAAAAATGATTTATAAGAATAGCTATTTTTATAAATTGTAAAATGGAAGCGTGGGCATATGATAGTTATTGCAACGATAATTGTCAAGAATATATTGATGAATATGGTAAAGATGATTTAGAGGAAAATATTGCTGATTTTTTAGCAGACAATCCATGTGAATCAGATTTGGAATTTGTTGTTGGATTATGCATATGGGGCATAAGGGAAAAGGTTTTTTTAACAAAGGATATGCTGCGAACTATAAGGTCAGTAATAGATTATTTATTGGAAAATGGCAGATTTAAATGGTGGAAAAATGTAGAATTACGAAAACAAAAGTTGAAAATTGAACGCAATATTATTAATAATGTTTTAGCAGAAAAGGAAATTAAATTTGGTAAATTGAAATCTAAACCAAAAAAACTTGTTAATTTGTTTGAAAAAATGTCAATTTAGTAGCGGCAATTTTACAACTGAATGAGGTATTTGTTTAACTTGCTGTTGCATTAGTGCTAATATTTTCTTTTCATCCTTTGTTAAAAATGCATCACCAATTACTTGGTGGAATTGTTGCAATTTTAATTGTCTTTCTTTCTCATTGGGGTATGCTTTATAAATACGTTTAATCGCTTTGGAATATTGGTGGAAGATTGCTTCCATTTCTATGTTGAATTGTTTTTCCAGATTTTTTAGTTCTTGCTCAAGTGATAGGTAGGTGGATTGTTGTTTTATTGTGTTTACTTTTTTTTGTAAATTCTCCATTGCTTTTACAACTGCTTCACGTTCTTTTTCGGTACCTTCTTCAAGCATATCTTCCATAAGGTCAACTGTTGTGGTGATTTTTTGTTTATATTTTTTGAGTTGGTGACCGGATTGGTAGATTTGTTGGTTAGAGATTTTTGTGTTTTGAACTAAATCGTTAGAGAGTATTTTTTTGGGTGTTGTTAGACTCATATTTTTAGTATGAAAAAAAATGGCTATAAAAAAACGAGTTTAAAAGTTAATTATTAGAAAATGTAAAAATGGAAAGGGAAATTTTTATAGAAGACGAAACATTGCAGAATGATATTATTGATTATGCTGGATGGAAATTGTACAATGAAAACAATTTCCCCAAAAATGGAAGATTAGATGAGATTTATATGAAAAAAGAAAAAGATGGAAAATTAGTTGTAAAAAATTTAGTTGCAATGGCTGAATTAGAAAGAACTGCTAAATGTTTTGACTGTACATTAAAAGAAGAAATTGTTAAAATAAATCCTGATGAAGTCGCATTTTTATTAGGAGAAGGCAAACATAAAATTGACAATATTGAGATAGAATATGTATTTAGTAAGGAAATTTACACAACAAATCATACAATGGGACCATATAAACGATTGTGGATAAGAGGAGAAAATGATGAAGTTTGTAAGTTTATATCAGAAATGGATCATTTTCATAAATCTGGAGATAAAACAAATATAAAAGTGTATGGACCAAGTAGTAAAGGGTATTGGGAGATTTTATGTAAAAATCCTCGTAGAGATGTGAAGACTGTTTTTGTAGATAAGAAGAAGGATATTTTGGATGATATGGAGGAATTTTTGAAAAGTGAGACTGATTATCGTATTTTTGGGCATCCATATAAGAGGAATTATTTGTTTTATGGACCCCCTGGAAATGGAAAGACGAGTTTTATTAATGCAATGGCGAGTAAGTATAATTTGAATTTGTATTTGATTAGTTTTTCGCATAGTATTACTGATGAAATTTTTAAAAAATTGGTGAGTGGATTAAGTTACAATAGTTTGTTAGTTATGGAGGATATTGATGTTTTATTTACAAAGGAAAATCGCAGTTTAACAATGAGTACTGTATTAAATACATTGGATGGATTGGCGAGAAAGAATCGGGTGATATGTGTTATGACTACAAATCATTTTGAGAAGTTGACGGATGTTTTTAAGAGGCCGGGGCGTTTGGATATGATAGTTCAGTTTAATAAGGCGGATGTGGAATGTTTTAGGGAGATGGCGAAGTTTATGTGTGAGTTTAAGAGTGTGGAAGAGGAGGGAATAGTAGAGAAGGCGGAAAGGTTTTATGAAAGTGTGAGTTATATGGAGCCAAGTAGGGCGCTTGTCCAGAAATTTTTGTTTGAAAATCGTAAAAAAAGTCCAGAGGAAATTTTTACGGACAAGATGGTAAAAAGATTTAGGGAAATAAATGAATTGTATCAGAATGTGGAAAAAGATAGTTCGGTTATAAATCTTTACAGTTGAAAATTTGCGTAAATTGGCAGATGGTCACTTGGATTATTTTGGTTGGGTATTTTAGTGGAAGAGAGAATTAATCTTTCTGCTTCAGTCACAGTAAAAGGTCCATAATAGAAAATGTAATCCAGAGTGTCTTTAAATTCTCCGCCAAATTTGGTGTTGCTGAAGCAAGTGAAATTTGGTTCAGTTGAATTTATTGATTTTAGTGCACTTTTTAGTTCCAGATTGGAATGATTATTAACAGGAATATATATTCTGTGTTCATCTGGCAAAATGCCAGATGTTAAATAATCATATCCAATGGATTCTGGTGTTACATTAAAATCTCCTGCAAAAATAGTGGGTATATCTTTATTTTTGTAAATAATTTTTTTAATTGCATCAACATGAAGTGATTGAATAATTGGTTTTCTGAAAGTGCAGGGCATATGATATGTGAAAATCTTAAATTTTTTAGAATCTTCAATATCTTTTTCGCAAAGTGTTAAACAAATTGCAAAATTATTCCTATTTTTTGCTTCTTGAATTGTTTTATCAATCTCTTGTATTTGTTCCTCTTTAGATTCAACAATCTCTTCCATATATGATGATAATTTATCTACAAAAGAGAGACCTTCTCTTTCTTTATTTCTTTTTACCTGCCTTTTTTGGTCTTCCCAATTGAATATATGTTCAGGAGGATTTGCTGTAATAAAGTTGCCGATGTGAAGATATTCTGTTGCAATAATATCATATTTATTGGGTACCGCTATACCAATACCGAAAAATCCGTTTCCTTTATGTCCATAATTCATGATAAAAATTTTGTAATCATTTTTGTAAAAAAATGCTTCAATTTCTCCTTTCCAGTTGAATGATATTTCTTGCAAACAAATTATTGGTAAATCTTTTATCCAACCTTTTAGTAAGTTAAACAGTGTTTGCTTTCTTAGGTTTCTGTCAATGTGTGAATGATTGTAAGCAATAAACTCTGCATCATTGCAGAGGAATGGAGAAAGAATGTTGTAGGAAATGACTTTGATATTCATTTTATTGAATAATGGGGAGATGCTTTTAAATGATTCATTTTTTTCTTATATTAATTTATATGGATTCAATTTTAACATTTGTATTGTTTGTATTATTTTTAGTTGTTATATTCTTGTTACCATGGAGAGGAGGGTATGAATTGTTCACATTAGGAAAATGGCGCAATGCCAACAAAATAAAGGCAGCAAATGCTGGATATTGTGCACCAGATTTTTCTAAGTTTAGTGAGAGAGACAATGTAGCAGTTAGGTGTGTTGGAGATGGCAATATGACATATGGTGATTGCATGAGATTGCGGGAGATGGGACAAGTTGGTGGAGTTAATTTAGATACTTGGGAATCTTATCCATTACAATATTATAGTGGGAGAGCATGTAAAAGGTGTACTACACAAAATGTGGATTTTTAATTCTTAATATAAAATAATGATTATCATAATTTTATTACTTTTTATTGCATTTTTTGTTGTTGAACCATTTGTTGTTTTTAATGATTATAAAGTACCCAACCCAGGCTATTGTAAATCTCCTATACCAGATAAACTATTTAAGCAAGGAAGATGGGATACATATTGTTGGGGCGATATGGGGCAAGAAGATTGTGAATTGTTGAATAATAATGGATACAATTGTGGACGAGATTTAAAGACTGGAGAAATATTGCCATGTGTATATAAATATGGAAAATGTAAGGATGATGTGCAGTGTTATTCATCATGTTATGATATGGTTGGTTTAGCAAAAGGACCATATATGATAAAAGTAGAATCCAATAATTTAATTGGAAAAAATGCAGCATTATAAGTTAAATCAAAGTAAGGGTGATGATTGATTGATTGAGGAATATCATCTGATTTTTTTGGACGATAAAATTTGCAAGACATCATACCGGATGTTCCGCAACGATTTTCATAGTAAAAATCTTTTCCTTTGGGGTCTTTAATTAGTAAATCTTCCATACGGCTGTGGCAATTGGACATTACTTTCCCAAAATAGATGGGAAAGTAATGGTCATAATCATCTTTAAAAAAATGTTTTTGGCTGAATGGCGAAAACATTATCTCAATATAATCTCCTCTCTTGATAAATCCAATATCTTCCTCATTAATGTGGTACCATTCACCATTAAAAAATGGCGAAGATGGGTCATATGTTTTGGAACGATTGGCGGCTTCCATTATTTCATTAATAAAGATTACACTTATTAAAATTTTTTTCAATTTTTATAAACAAATGTTTTACCTTTTCCATATTTAGATGTTATGTTGCATATTTTGTTATTTTCTAATTTGTTGCTGGAATATATTAAAAATAAACCTATTGAATCTGTTGAATTTAAACATTCTGTTTTTATATGTTTAACACCATTTGGTGGGCAAGTCGGTTTTTTGGAGCAATTTCTTATATTGCAGATTTTATTATTTATAAATTGTAGATTATCTAAGTATTGCAATCTTACACCAAATACGGGTTTTAATAAATGATTCATTATATCCGCATTGCAATAAGGTTTAAACGGGTAATTATCAAGTAATTGTTGTGCAACTTCAGGAGTTAAAGATGTAGGTTTAAAATAATTTTTGTATACGTTCCAATCTTCTGGTGATAAAGATGCAACCCATTGAAGGAACCAATGTTGTGTTTTTGCAGTAGATGATTTGTAAAAAAGTTTACCATTAGATAAAATTATTGGTTTATTTTCAGAATTTACAACTGCGGGTGTTTGGAGAGGATGTGCGGAAATATTAGAGATTATGTTGTTTTTTATAACAATATTTTTGCTTTTATCTTGTTCATTTTCTATTGTGATTGGATTACAAATACCAGTATTATCAACAGATACACCGATTTGTGTTATTTGTACACCCATTGCAATCGCATCAGTAAGACCATTTGTTGTATTTTTAAATTCTGGGTCAATTAGTGGGTAAAATTTTATAATTTCTTGCAAATGATTGTTAAATTCAATGTACATTTGTTCTAATTCTGGATATTGTTTAGATAATTGAGCGAAAATACGTGTTTGCATGACAAAGGCGAAGAAATCTGAGTTTGCTGGGACTGCTTTAAGGTTTTGTTTTATGTTATTGTTTAAAATGTTAACATTGTCGCAATTGTTTAGGGTGATAGCAGCGGTTTCAAAGTCATAGAAAATGTTATGTTGCATGTTAATAATGTTGGAGTTATTACCTAAAATGTTATGGTGAGAAGATAATCCAAGATGGATGTTTTTAATTGTAATGTATTTTGGGTATCTTATTTTTAAGGATTGGTCAATTGGTCCTTGATTCATAATAAAAGGTGAACTACCTAAACAAATAGTTGCAAAGAATCTTTGGATTAGATGCATTTGTTTGGACATTTGCAATTTTTTGTTATTGGAAGTTAAAACAATATTTTCCCCATCAATAATTATACCAGCAAAAAATCCTAAATCATATGCCCCATTGAATTTATATGTTGGGTACAGATATTGTTGTTGATAATTTCTATTAATAAGAGATTGAGATATTTTTTGTGTTTGTTCTGGAAATGGCATATATAAGTTTTCTTCATTGAAGTTAAATGTAATGTCTTCTTTAATGAAGTAATACCCATTATTGCACAATTGCAATGTACCAGAAAAATTTTTATTGGTGGAAAGAAAAGATACTGGGTTTATATCAAAATCTGATTGTATTATTTCCACATAATATGGAATAGAAAAGTCTGGGCATTTTTCCACATAATCTTTGTATGATTTAAAGCAACCATTATGTTGGCATAATTTTTTCCATTTTTCGGAAGAATAGCATTTTCCTTTATAGAATATCATATCTTATAATTAGAAAAAAGTGAAATATATTAAAGAAATCTTAATTATAATTTAAGTTATGACGAAGATACGGAAGAGATTTTTGCCTGTAACCCAATTGGGATTGCAACAAGTTTTACAGAATTTATCGAGATTAGTTTCTGCTTTGAGTCCATCGGCGGTTACATTGTTTAATACATTGTACACTGGTGAGGAGCCAAAAAAAGGAAAGAAAGGAAATTATGAGGGTTCATTTACAACGATTAAAGGGATTTTGGAGGCAACCAATGATCCGGTATCACGAGCAGTGATGTTGGTGGAATTGGTGGATCGTATTTTTAATGCGGTTATTAATGCGATAAAGAAATTTGAGGATTTTGAGAGGGATGAGAAGACGAGAGAGCGTTTTGAGGTTTACAAGAAATCGCAATTGATGACATGTTTGGATGCATGTTTATTGATTAAAGAGGCATTAGACAAGGGATATTTTCCGTTGGAAGAGAAGAATGGTAAGATGAAGAAGACGGATATTTGCAAGATGGCGGAGAAGATGGTTAAACATTTTTTGACGTATGATTTTGGGGATGTTGCGGTTGAGAAGATGCCAGATTTTAATCCAATGAAGCCGTTGGAAAATTCAGAGGGATTAGAGGGATTATTCCAGCAATTATGTGGGGAGATTCCTGTTGCACCGATTGCAGAGAGTATTGAGCCATTTACTTTGTTAGATTGGCAGAGAACAATGTTTGATGCTTTGCGTAGATGTGAAAATGTTTTTGTTTCTGCTCCTACATCATCAGGAAAAACCATGGTGGCATTAGGTTATATTGTTGCATTTTTGCAGAATGAGCCGAAGTCATTGTTGGTATATGTTGTACCGAATAATGTGTTAGCATTGGAGATTTCTGCCATATTGAACAAGTACCACAATGGACGTGTTAGTACAATTTTGGATAGAGAAGTGGACAGGAGGATGGATGAACGAGTGATTGTTTGTACACCTTCTGGAGCGATTAATTCGGAATTTGTTGATACAGTTTTGCCAGAGAATTCGTTGTTAGTGGTTGATGAAGTTCATGCAATTGCTAATGATGGAGGACAGGAGATGGAGTATGTTTTTAGGGAGATGTCTACGGTGCAGACATTAGTTTTGAGTGCAACGATGACAGTAGAAACTGTTGAAAGATTGGTTGATTCATTGAGAAATTCACGCACAACTAAGATTATTAATGAGAGAACGCAATTTATTGTGCAACAGGATATGGTGCCAAGGATAGTTGGAGAAGTTACTAAATTGGTGCCAATGAATCCTTTAAGTTCGTTAAGTTATGATGAATTGAGTGATGATGAGTTAGATTTGGTGATGACACCGAGGGATGTTTTTTCTTTATTTGTGAAGATTGTTAAGAAGATTGGAGCGGATAATGTGCCGGATTATTTGGCACCAGTAAGATTTTTCTTCAAGTATAATTGTGAGATTCCAGAGGAGATTATTTCTTTGGAGGATGCATTAGATGAAGAAGAAGAGGAGGATGAAAACCCGATTATTAGGAGATTAACGATGACAGACATTGCGAAGTGGCAACATGCACTTATACATTTTATGGCGAATATTGGCGAAGATAAGAGGGAGAAGATGGAGGAAATATTGTCATCATATAGGATGTCATTGACTGATATAAATACGGCAGAATGTACTCCAGAAAATTCTTATGAAGTTGCCGAATTGATGAAAGAGAAGGATATGTTCCCTGCATTGTTTTTCTTTCCGAATTTGTTTAATGCCATTAGATATGCCAACAAGTTAGTTGGTAAATTGGCATTGAAGGATATTACTGTTGTAAAAGAGCAGAAGAAAGACCGTGAAAATAAGTCTATTATCCGTAGTATGGAAAATCAGATTGATTCATTGAAGAGAGCAAAGGGGAATGGTCGACTTTTGAGGGAAAAGAGGCAACAGATGGAGATGGAATTGGAGAGAAAGAAGCATTCAGAGATGGTTGCAGTGGATCCAGCAAGATGCTTGAGTAGTAATGGAGGAATTACACCGGAGAGTTTCAAGGAATATGTTGAGATGTTAAAGAGGTGGAATAAGAATTTTACGCAATCGCATTATTTAGCACAGATGGTTCTGTATGGAATTGGAGTGTTAAGTGGAGATATGCCGCTGGAATTGCAAGTATATATTAGACAGTTGTTTTCCAGTGGAGTTATTGCTCTTTTACTAACCACGAGTGACTGTGCTTATGGAATCAATACGCCTACAAGAACTGTTGTACTTTCTGCTGGATTGTCAGAAGCGAATAGACGGCAGATGAAGGGAAGGGCAGGAAGGAAGGGTTTAGGGTACAAGGCATTTGCAGTATCCTTTAGGTGTGATGTGAGAGAGGCGAGACAGCATTTGACATCTTTAGAGGGTCAGAGGGTTGATTTGTATGAGGATGACAATTTTTATGGAGATTACATTTCTAAGATAGAGAAGCATTCATGGGAATACAGAGTAACGAGGGATAATGATTTTTATGTGAAGAGTCATTTATTGTTTGGACATGGAGCTACTTTAGGTAAAGATTTAGTGGTGGAAGCTTTGAAGGGTAGTCAAGGAGATCCGAATAGGGGATTGAAGATTATATTGTCATTGCTTCCGGCGATTCCTTTTAATGAGCCATATGGTGAGAAGGAGGAATGGACCTATGATTTACCGGAGGGAGTGAAGACATTGTATTTAGAGAATGGAATGGCAGTGAAGCCGAATTATATGGTTTATCAGTGGTTGATGAATCAGAAGCATGAGATTACAGATTTAGAGAAAGAGAAATTTGTGGAGAATGCAAAGAAATGGTCATATTTCATTTATTTGTTGAAGGATGATTTTAGTGATTATGTAGATGGAAAAAAGGTTTATGAAGAAATTCAGGATATGATTACGAAAATTGTTATTTTGACATCATCTTTAGAATAGATGTAATTTAGGACAAAA
>JGI10211J14876_10000964_pt1 | contig 12483 bp, 19 predicted proteins | sample Etolagsediment_FD_14876 | JGI IMG/M metagenome (IMG submission 14876)
ACACCAATGTTCTGAAGATTAACATGGTCTATATCAGACTGAACAAAGTGAATATCATTGTCAGCGATATGGGTATCAACCTGAGCATGGGTGTTCACACCTACATTCTGAAGATTAACATGGTCTATATCAGACTGAACAAAGTGGATATCAGAATCAGCAATATGGGAATCAACCTGAGCGTGGGTATTCACACCTATATTCTGAAGATTAACATGGTCTATATCAGACTGAACAAAGTGGATATCATTGTCAGCGATATGTGAATCGACTTGTGCATGAGTGTTTATCCCAATACCTTGTATATCTGAATGATGTATTTCACTGACTGTAAAATGAATTGAGTGATCAGATATGTGGTTTCTTAATTCAGGGGTATCAGAGCCAGATACTACTTGAACATTACTAATTTCAGCTTGAATTATATTATGAGATAATTCTGCATCAATAGTTTTTTGTACTATTTCAGCTTCTATATTATTATCGCTCATTTACTCACCTAAAAACCTAAAAACAAGTAATTAATACTACTTTATGTATATGTTTATTATGTTGAAAAGTTTTTAGCTGATGGTAAGATATAAAAGTGTCCTTCTTTATCTTGTATAGGCCATATTCGGTAAGCATCAGACATCTCATCTCTCATCCATAATTCAGCTAGTTTATACTCACCTAATGGTTGGTTGGTGTCCGATACGTTTAATGTGAATGCTGTGGAATAACCAGATAAAGCATTATTAGCTCCTGTCCATTCCTTTTCAATAGTAGGATCAGAAGAATTACTATTTTTTACCGTGAAATTAAAAATATAATCTGAAACAGAACTATAATCAGATGGTAACTTTATTTGGAAAGTTGTTTTCTGAGTTTGATATACTTTTATTTTTTGTGGTTGTCCAGCATCAGCCATAAACTTTAACCTTCAATTTTTTCTGAATCCGTATTTATGAATTCATTTTGATCTTTATTTACAACTTTACTTTTTTTCTTTTTATTGGTTGAACCCTTTGGTCTACCTGGTCTATCATACCTTTTCTTAATCTTTGGTCTACCGGGCTTACGTTTGTTAGGGCCTCTATGTCTTTTTGAGGCTAAAACCTCAGCTTCAGATTTATCTACGTTATTAATTGCGTTAGCTGTACTTCTTGTTGCTACTATCTTTGCACAACCACAATTTACGGCTTCATTTGCGGCTTCCTCAGTTACCCATACTTCCTCACCTACCCAAACGATTACATACTTATTCTTACTTATTTTCTTACGTTTATAATCGCCAGTGTAAGTTGTTCCATTGATACATTGATATTTTAACTCATTTATTTGTATCTTATGGGTCTTAGGGTCTTTTCCGCTATCAAATTTAATCATTAAATAACCCTTTCTAATAATAACACACATCGGCGGGGAAATAGAAAGGAGTAAAGATTTTCCCCACCGAGTGTGATATCAACTATTTAATTAAGTACTAACTACGCCACCATCAAGCTTACTATAGTCTGCAACTCCATCTTTGTAAGGGGCCTCTGCAAGGTCTAATCCCATAAGCTCAGCAGTAAATACAGTATCAGAAGCTACTGCGGTATACTGGAGAGTTGCATAGCGTTTCAGATACTTAGCATCGAATACGTAGTAACCTGCATCCGAAGAAGTAAAAGAAATCTTATTATTAGAAACACTTACACCACTAGTGCTATCACTCGGCATAATGACCAGTGTTGCTCTATCATCCGCAGGAATCTCTGTCCCTGTGGTGAAAGCATCTGATTCATCAGAAGTACCAAGAATGACATCTTCCAGAGGGTTAGCGGCTGCCGCAATTGCGAGAGTCAGGTAACCATTACGGGAAGTACCCATATCGACATCAGCAGTAACAGTGTCACTGGAGGCGATAGTCGGTGTATCATTATTAACCAACACTACTGATCGTTTTAATTGACTTATACCTTTAGGCATGTTTATTCTCCTATATAATTATAATTGTTACTTACGAAGTCTTAAGACCTGTCAACATTGTGAAACCTTCAGGATGACGCAGTGTTGCATCAATGTAACGTACTACCTTGATAAGGACTGAATCCTTAGCGAAAGCATCGCCACCTTCCTGAGTTGTCTCTATCCTGAGACCAGGCTTCTGACCTATCATCAGCTGACTCCAATCACCACCAACCATGTAGCTCTCGTTGCTACCACTACCAAGAGTCTTGGAAACTTTATTTGTCCACTTTGCAGTGTTACCATAAAGCTCATCGACCTTGACACCTTCAGCGGTTGAAGGATGTGTAAGTAAAGCTCTACCATCACTGTCCTTGATAGTCCTAAGAATCTGACGATCCCTATGGTTACCTATCCAACCATTGATATTGAGATTCTTCCTCTCAACTTCATACATTGCCGATGTGACATGATCAAATGTAACAACACCATTAACAGGAAGCTTAGATACCTGACTGTTGTTGTAGATACCAAGAGGCTGTGGGCCACCTGTACCTTCAAGAAGTACTCTATCCTCTTCCTCAGCCATTTCCTTTGCGATCTCTTCAATCACAATGTCATCAACCGAAGTGTTAGCATTCATAAGAAGCTCTCTGGATATCTGATAGATGATAACATTTTTCTTCAGCTCAAGGCTAATCGCACCAAACCTAATGTCATCATTCTCATCAATAGTCTCAAGCTCACCACCCCATGAAGTGGTAGGGCCATCTTCTATCCTTGCGATCTCCATCTTGTCACGTTCCATGTCCAGAATACGTACATTAGGCATAGTACGAACAACAGCTGTGTTCACAAGTCGCTCGATAATCTCACTGGAAGTCTCAGTAGGTACAAGAATACCACCCTTAACCTCATTATCCTGCTCAAGAGCTTTCTTGAAATAACGCTGCTCTGTTGAACCTTCATCCCACTGACCAGTGTGAACGCCCTTAAGGAACTTAGAAAAACTATAATTATCCTTCACATCTGTCACAGTACTAGAAGTAGCTTTCCGCTTGGAAGCTTTTCGGCTCTTCGAGAAACTATTTCGAGCCTTTTTCTTAAGTTCATTCAATTCAGATTTCTTAATCTTCATTTTATAATCTCCATTAATGTTTATTTAATTATCGCCTTCTTGAGCATCTAGCATCAATTCGGCAAGTTCTTCAGGTGAAACTTCAACCATTTCATCCTGATCTTCTTCATCTTCTTTATCTTCTTTATTTTCCTCAATCTTTTCAGATGACTTATTTTCATCCTCATCAGACTTTTTGTTATCAGCTTCTTTTTCAGCCTCTATTTTTTCTAGTTGCTCTTTAACTCGTTTGGCAACTGTTGCTTCAATTTCGGCCTCTTTTTCAGCTTTCTCTTTTTCAGCTTTTTCAGCGTCGCGGAGTTTCTTGTCTTCCTCTAGCATTTCTTTTATGCTAGCCAACTCTGCGGCTAATTCTGCGGTTCTGATATCAGAATCGTTTATGTCTTTTGTTGCTTCACTCATTTCTTTATCTCCTTTATCGAATTTATCCATCTTATGAACAGTAACAGCATTTGTTACTAAATCTTCAAGTGCTTTCTGTGCATTGAAAGGAAGTAATTCTTTATATTCCACAAGTGATTTCAAATTTTTCGCCATCTTTGATGCGGACTCTTTATCAACATCAACAGAAGTTACTGATTTTGAAAATGACTTGATTACCAAAACATCGGCCTCATCGGCCTCTTCCTTTCTATTCAGCCCTAAGTCTTTAATATGTTTTGTGATCTCAGATAGCACAACCTTATCGGTGTCTTTTGATTTCTCAAAACTGTTGGCTAAAGCTAAGAGCTTCCCTCTATGTAAAAATAATTCACCACTCTCGTAAAGACCACTTTCACCTATTACCCCATTTTTGACAAAGTGATGTGGATACTTCCAAGTGCTTCTATCTTCAGGATCACCAACTTCGGCAAAAGCACTCATAGGAAGCTTAGTTTCATCTATCTCTTCCCATTTAGGCTCATTAGGATCAATTGAAGATGAGTGGTTCATACATTTTGCAATATGCAATACATAATTACCAAATTGTAAAGCTGTACCCTCAAGTGTAGAATCAGTAGCAAGGCTTATGTCCTTGTCAACTGTGTCTCCATTCTTGATAAAGAAGAATTCGTTACCAGTACAAGCTAAATTGACTAACGAAACTTCATTAACTGTGGGATTTACCAACCTATATTTCTTTTTTTTGCGCTTTTTACGTTTAATCATGGGTTCCTTTTCATAAAAAAGCCGTGCCTTCTCTTAAAGATTACACTTTTTTTATATTTTTTTATTATTTTTTCTTATTTTTCTTAGCCTGCGGACTATTATTATATATAGAGTTGTATTAATTTAGTGTATTCTTTAATAAGTTTATACGCTCTTTTTGCCTAAGACCGCTTCGATTTGGTATGTATTTTGTATAGGTTTGTGACAGTATGAACAAAATAATAAAAAATGAAATTTATGAAGAATTTTCTAACTTTGTATCCAGAATTGCTATATCTTTCTACAATTCTTGGAATAATGCCTCTAATTCCTATTTAGGCCCGGATGATTTTATCCAAGAAGCTTTAATGAATTTCTGGGAGAAGATAGAAACAGTGGATGTGAAAAGGGATAAGTATCAAAAAGCATCATATCTTAAGAAAATAACAGAAAACTTTTTGATTAACTTCATACGTAGGCAACATACAAAGAAGCGTTATCATATTAAAGAGCCTATAATAGAAGATATAACTGATAAAAGTATCGAAAAGAATCAAAAAACAAATCTTATAGACGATTATAATATTGAAAAGTCTCATAATCTCTCCGATGATGAAAGAGAAGCTTGTAAACTCTTAAAAGAAGGAAACAAACTTCCTGATGTTATTGAAATGTTAGGATGGAGTCCAGAAGATAAACAAAAACATATAGAAAACATTCAAAAAACAATATTAGAGGATCGCTATGTCTAAAAAAACCACAGAAAATAATGAAAATGTTGAGGAAAATGTTGATTTTGATAAAGTATCAGAGCAGATAGGGGTAATTCTTGGAGGGGCCTATGGTCATATAACTTCATTAACTAATCCATCAGAAATGGAAGATTGGATAGCTCTTTATCAAGAAGATACATGGGTTAATTCAACTTGTAATGTAATTGCAAGTACTATAGCTGATTTGGACTATATTCTCATTAAAAAAGAGCGTGATGATGATAATAACACCACTGATATCACAGAGATTAAGAATCATGCTTTAATTGATATACTCAATAATCCCAACCCTCAAACTACTAAATATGAGCTTTTAGAGGAATTATCCATATATTTAGACCTTGTAGGTACAGGATACTGGGAAATAGTATATGATACCACTGGTGAAGTTCCTATGGAACTATATTCAATTAGGCCCTCTAGACTCACCCCCATACCCTCAAAAGATGATAGATTGATAGCTTATTATGACTATCAGGTACGTAAATACACCAAAAAACATAGATTTGAAATAGATGAGATAGTTCCATTCATTTATTTTAATCCTCTCAACGATTGGATTGGTCAAGGCTCTATTCAGGCCGCAGTTGATGAGGTTATATTGAACCAGCATATGTTGAATTGGGCAAAAGAATTCTTCAAAAAGGGTACTATAGAGGGTATTTTGACCACTGATAAACCCTTAAATAGAGGTGAAATCCTAGAAGTTAAGAAAATGTGGGATGAAATGCGTGTGGGTGATCGTAGAAGTGCTACACCTGTATTAAGTAAGAATCTTAGATTTGACTCATTAGGTTCAACCCCTCAAGATGTTGATTTCTTAGAGGGCATGAAAGAAATGCAGAAAGCTATATTGGCCGTCATGGGAGTACCTTCCACAATGGTAGGTATTTTAGATAATGCTCAATATGATAACTTCAGTTTGCAAAATGCTCACTTCAATAAGAAAACCATAATTCCAAGAGCAAATAAGATAACAGGTAATATAAATAAATATTTGTTACCTCAGTTTTCATCCTTGCGGACTAAAATGGAAGAAGAACCTAATATTACTTATGAAGTTGTGTTTGATTTGAAGAAACTACAGCAGTCAGATCAGGATTCTATTACGAGAAGGCTTACTGAACAGATAAGAACAAGTATGATAACACCACATGATGCAAATAACAGGTTAGGTAACTCAGAGAACAACACAGCTCCAGATGAGTACTTCATTGATGCCAGATTGATTCCTGTCGAACAGAAACTTAATGGTGAAGAGGTTAGCCCTTCTATCCCTGATAGGAATTTGAAGGATATAGAAAGAACTCATTTGACTAATATGGATTTAAGTAATAAGAAATCTACACAGGTTATAGGGGATGATGATGGAGGTTCCTAGACTATATCATGTATCAGATTTGTTCTGTGACCCTAAAGATATTGTAGGTATCATAGATTCGGATCAGTGGGCTATTGTGCGTCTCAAAGGTAACAAACAGGTTAATTATTACCTGATGTCCTCTAAAAACTTTCACCTCATGAATGAAGCCTTAGAGAAACAAAGGCAACCTAATGAGAAACTACTTGTTGATAAGCCCCTACCTCAAGGAACCGATAGATGGAGTCCTTTAGGTAATAATAACATTTCGTCCATAGGAGAATTGTAAAAATGAAATTAGAAGAATTAACTGAAGATAGTGTTAAACAGATGACAGACAGCGAGATTAAGAAGTTCAAAGATCGTGTACGTCAATTGTATATTAAAACCGAGGAATGGAAAGAGACAATCGAGAAATCACTAATTGGTGTTAAAGACCCAATTGATCATGAGGTATTTTATCAGAAGTATCGAATCATTTTTAACGAGATAGAAAAGAGAAATCTTGATACTACCCCTATTGATTCTCTTGATATTGATATGGCTAGGCTATCTATACAAGGAATAGATAAAGCTCATCATGTTCCTATATTACTTGAAGAGGATGTAGTGTTAATCGGTGGTGATTTTGCTAAGAACCATAAAAATAGTGAGGCAGTTAATATATGTAACACTATTGATATTGATGAAGATAATATGGAGATGCTAACTGAACAATTCAAAAAGATCACAAACAAGGAAGTAGAGATAGAAGATGAGCTTCATAACGATGAAATAGTTATCCCTATGTATGACCTTGTTCTATGGCCAAAGAATAACCCTTCGTTTCAGAAGATGGAATGTAGTGAAGAGAAAGAGACAAAAGAAGAAGATGAAAGTATTATAATTGATTTTGATAAAAGTAATAAAGAATCTTTTGTCAAATCAGAAGACCAAAGACTCATCGGTGGTATCGTTTACAGTGTAAATGAACCAGACCATGATGGTGATTATGTAGAAACAGAGGAAGAGATATGGAATGCTTTGGAATCTTTCGCTGTTAGGGGAAATGTGATAAAGTTCATGCACAGGGGTAAAAGAAGAGATGTAACCGTTGTAGAGAGCTTTCAATCGGAAGCTGACACAAAAAAGGCTAATCAGATTATCCCTAAAGGTAGCTGGTATATGACCGTTAAGGTTCATGATGATAATCTATGGAATGATGTTAAGGAAGGACATATAACAGGATTCTCTATGTCAGGTATGGCAGAAAGTAGAATCAAAGTTTAGAAAGGATATATATGTTATATTGCTATGATAGTAACATCCAATTAGTAGGAACATTTGAATCACAAGTAGAAGCGGCACAACAAACACAAATACCAAGGACTTCTATTCAATATAGTCTTTACAATAACCAGCCTTTGCAAAACGGATTCTTATTCACAGATTATGAGATAAGTAAACCTGAACCTTACGCTAAGGTGCTTCTGTTAGATATAGAAACAAGCCCTCTACAAGCCTATGTATGGCAACGATGGAAACAGAATATCCACAGTGAGCAAATGATATCTGAATGGTTCATGATATCATGGTCAGCTAAGTGGTTATATAAACCTGACACTCTATCGGATGTTCTCACACCAGATGAAGCTGTAAATGAGGATGATTCACGTATCATAAAATCTCTATGGAAGTTGATAGATGAAGCTTCAATTATCATTGCCCATAACGGAGATAGATTTGATATCCCTAAGATTAATTCACGTTTTATTTTTCATGGACTCATTCCTCCCTCGCCTTATAGATCAATTGACACATGTAACGTAGCTAAAAAGCACTTCGGGTTTTCTAGCAATAAACTTGATGAACTTTGTAAACATTTTGGCATGGGACAAAAAATAAACACTTCTTTTTCACTGTGGAGTAATTGTCTTAAGGGTGACCAAAAAGCATTGAAGGAAATGGAAACTTACAACCGTAAAGATGTAGTTCTACTAGAGGAACTCTATGTTAAGTTGAGACCTTGGATAAGATCACATCCTAATATAGGAATCTATATGGATGGGAATAAACCCCGTTGCTGTAATTGTGGTGGTGACAAGTTAGTTAAGAACGGTTACTATTACACCAATGTAGCAAAATACCAAGCACTTAGATGTAAAGATTGTGGTTCACCAGCAAGGGATAGAGTCAACCTTCTTACTAAAGCGGAAAAGGAAAAACTAAAGGTTCCTACTGCTCGATAAAAAACACTTATTACATAAAGCTAAACCGTTAGTCTTATATCTATAACAGACATGGGTAGCTACATCTGAGCAATTAGAACATAGAATTAATAGTTCGGGTATAAGCTTCCCATGTCTTTTTTTAGTTATCTCCCAAGAGTATCCAACTGTTTTTATGAAAACTTCATCACGTTCACATTTTATAAAATTGTCCAATTAAATTCTCCCTCTCCTTTATAAAGAATACAATTTTTAATATAATTTTATCCATATTTTTTAATGTTAATTGACTATTATTATTATAAGATTGCATATAAATATCTTGACAAATTTTCTAAAGTTATTATAATATGTCATAACAAATTTTACAGATAAAAGGAGCCAAATATGTTAAATGACTATGTAGATGAGATATATGTTATTAATCTAGATAGAAGTACAGAAAGATTCAAAGAGTTTAATAACAACAATGGAAAACTACTTGGTGATTTTACGAGAGTATCCGCTTGTGAGTTTTCTGTTGTACCAGGGGTGGATCAAAAGTTTATAGGTCATTATGGTTGTGCTATGTCTCATGTTAAGATAGCAAAGAAGGCCTTAAGTAAAGGCCAGAAACAAATAGCTGTGTTTGAGGACGACGCCCTCCTACATACCCGTTATAGAGAACAATCTGAAAGTATTTTCAAAATCATGGATTTAAGACCAGAATGGGACATATTCTATCTATGGAACAGGTCAAAGAATTGGGAACCAATCGAAGAAGGTAAAATTAAACTTATTGAAGGTACAGGTCGAACTCATGCAATGATATTAGGGGAAGAGGCTTTACACTTCATTGTTAATAATGAACATATGTATAAAACAAAAGCCATTGATTACGTTCTTAGAGATTCAGAAACACTTATCAAATTCGCTTCATGGTATAATCTTGTAATCACCTCCCCAGGCTATTCAGAAATAGAAAAAAGATTTGCATATTGTCCTTTAGACTGAAAAAAGTGTTGACAATATGAAAAAATCGGATATAATAGTATATTATGAATAAGAGAAATAAAGAAACTTCGTTTTGGCGTACAGAAAAGGAAAGGTACAAACAGTGGTACAACGGTACACTGAATAAGCTTCATGGTACCCCTTCACCTGATGTTAAGTTCACATCAGCTACAACCTTAGACCATAATGCTATAATAACATGGTGGGAACATTTTCAGAAACCTCATTATCTTGATCAATTAAGAGCAGATAGTGATATGTTTGATGGTAAGGTGGTGCTGGATATAGGTTCAGGCCCCATGCCTTCCGCCGCTTGTTTTAGTAAAGCTACTATACTATGTTTAGAGCCTGCACTAGATGATTATCTATATTTAGGTTTCCCTCTTCATTATTATCCTTCTAATGTAAATTGGGTACATGGGTGTGCTGAAGATATACCTTTACAAGACAACTCAGTAGATGCTGTTATATCCGTAAATGCTATAGACCATGTTGATGATTTTAAGGCAACCGTTAATGAAATCCAAAGAGTACTTAAACCTGATGGTGATATCAGATTGTGTTGCCATTATCATAAAGCTAAGACATGTGAGCCTATAGCTTTATCTGACCAAAAGATTAGAAGAGCTTTTAATTGGTGTGATGGAATGAAGAAAATTGAAAAAATTCGTAACGATAAATTCGTGTGGGGTAATATGAAATGAAGATAACGGGAATAGCCGATATACATACATTCTATGATGATGTCATTATATCTGAAACTGATGTACTAATCATAGCAGGGGATGTTTTAGGTGCAGGTATTAAAGAAGAATGGAATAATTTCATTACATGGATAAGTAAAATCAATATTGATAATATTATCTATGTAGCCGGTAATCATGACAGAGTACTTGAGGATGAAAAAACAAAAGAACAAGCTAAGAAAGATTTAGATGATGCAGGTATTATATATCTTGAGGATTCATCAGTTACTATCAATGATATCAAGTTCTATGGCTCCCCTTGGCAGATTAATTTCTGTAATTGGGCTTTCAATCTTGATGAATATGAATTAGGTAAAAAATGGGATATCATACCAGAAGATACAGATATACTAATAACGCATTCACCCCCTTATGGTATACTGGATGCCAATAAACGTGGAGAATTATGCGGTTGTTTTTCCCTAAAAAATAATATTATATATAGAGTAAAACCCAAAGCACATTTTTTCGGACATATCCATGAAGGTTATGGCCAAGTTTTCAATAGTGATATTAATTTTTTCAATGTATCTTTATGTGATGAAGAATATAATATAGTAAATAAACCTATAACTATTGAGATGAGGAGCTAAAATGAGCGAAGTGAATAAAGGACAACTCCATCGCCTTGTTCAGTGCCCCGATTGTGGTGGCGATGGCCACGAAAGGTGCGACAATCCAGATCACGGTTTCATTCATGGCGTAATGGGTTGGCACGAGATTGGCAGACTTGGTTGCCCTGTGTGCGGGCACGACCCGGATCACAAGGTTCCCGGTGGCGAGGGAGGTTGCGAAACGTGTGGAGGGACTGGAAAGGTTCCCGCACCGAACTATTGAGATGTAAGTGAATCTAAAGGAAATAGATATATGAAATTTGAAATAGGTGATAGAGTGATTATTAAGCTTCCTGATATCGAAGGCATGGTAATAGGGGTATTTAACTGTGATAATTACTTAACATATAGTGTAGTGTATTGGAATAATGGTGAAAGATTAGTGGAATCATTACTTGAGTGTGAGATAGAAAATAAAAAACATATGGATAACTCAAAGATAGGATTTTATAATGAAAATTAAAATTATAGTGATGATGCTGGTTTTAACTCTCACGTCTTGCATGAAGTGTGAAACTTGGGTAACTGACATGGATGGTTACCGTTATAGAGTGTGGAGAACGCAAAAAAGCCCTTCACAAGTATTCTATTATGCCTATCATGAGTATCTATTATGCCAAAAGTGGTGGAGAGGAGGTTACAATGCGAAAAAGTGAACCAGATTGTTAATGATGGGATTTGTAAGAGCCGAAAGGGCTTCACCCTTATCTTAGTACCTTTTTTTGGTTTTCGTGGCTCTCAGGTCTCAAAAGTGCTTCCCTCAACCGTTTTTGAGGGGTTCAAAACGATGAGCAGAACCTATAAAAAGTCTGACAAGTAAAATTTACTTACTGTGACATATATTGAAAGGAATAAAAAATGAATAATGAAAAAATTAGAGAAATTATTGGTAAAGAGCAGGATGATGACACTTTGTTAGGATCACTTATAAGATTCTATACAGATAATGATTTGTTTGTGAGAATTTGTGATAATGGAGTTACAGTGTCTTACCCCATTCCCTTGCAGACTTGTCCTGATGTACTTTTACTTAAGGGTAAAGGGATAATTAAGACATTGGCTGAAGGTGTAGAAACTATACTGGAAAAGAAAAAGGAGGCCTTTGATAAAGAACAAAAGATTTGTAATGAAATTATTGGTGAAGAAGGATGATAACAGAATGAAACCCATCAAAGAATTAACAGACCAACAGTTGGAACGCGAGATTAGAGAGATTGAGCGAAACGCACGAGATGGGATATGTGTATATGTATGGCGTGGGTATGGAGATTATGACGTCGAATCTCTGCATGGTAAAGATGCCTTGCGATACATGGAGTATAAGGAATATATGGATGAGTATGCAAGGAGAGGCCTTAACAAATGAAACTGCAAGGCAAGGGCAACGTATCAGAGAAACAGAAACGAACAGAATGCGTGTGGATCAAGCCGCACGAGATAACCGGCGGGCTGTTTTAAGGAAAGGAGCTGTTATGAAATATACAATCAGAGAAATAACCAGGTTAAGTAATGGACAAGACCTCGACATCGAGTATCCTATTATATTATGTGATGCGGATGGTAACAAGGTTTACTATGAGCGATCTGATGAC
>JGI10211J14876_10000965_pt1 | contig 12482 bp, 8 predicted proteins | sample Etolagsediment_FD_14876 | JGI IMG/M metagenome (IMG submission 14876)
AGCACCGCTTAACCAGCCGAACCGCCGTGGTACGGACCCGTATGCCCGGTGGTGTGACAGGGAAAGCCCGCGAGGGCCTACCTATGTCGATTTCATTCATTACCTGAGTCATTGTTCGATGAACAGGCAGCCTGATTGTTACGGTTGTAATGATATGTTGTTGACGGGACATAATATTTCATATATGCTCAGGTCATCATGATGAATAGCAGTCAATGTTGTCAGAAAGCAGGAGAACAAAAATGCGAATAAGAGTAATTTCGTATGCGGTGATTGTGACGGTGATATCCGGGTGTGCTGCAGTGGAGCAGCAAGGCACTTTAACGATGCCGGTTGATGTTCAGACTGAGTTCTATATAGCCGCCCAAGGATATGACGGCAATCCCGGAACGAAAGATGCACCGTGGAAGTCGCTGCAGAAACTCCAAGGGCTTCAGTTCAAGCCGGGTGATTCCGTGCTGTTCAAGCGCGGTTCAGAGTTTGCCGGCACTGTCACGGTTGATACCTCTGGCCAGGAGGGTAACCCGATTACCTTCAAAGCCTACGGCATGGGCGAGCTCCCCCGGTTCTCGAACCCGAACTATGACAACAACTTCGGTCGCGTATTCGATGTGAAAGGATCCCACGTCGTGTTCGAGAAGCTGCTGTTTCACGACTGCGCAGCTCGATTCGACGGCAAGCGACGGGCACAGCTACTTGGCGCTATTTTCCTGAATGAAGGGTCCCATCACAACATTGTCCGCGGTTGCGAGTTTACGAACGTACCCGTGGGAATGCGCAACAACGGCGATTACGGACTCATTACCGCAAGCTACTTCCACGATTCGACTGAACCTCTCAACACCCATTGGGGACCAATGGGCGTTGTCTGCACAGGAAACCATGTGGAGATCTCCCACAACAGGTTCATTAACATTCGGAGCGTCGGTACCTGGTGGGGAGCCGATGGAGGTGCGATAGAGTTGGACGATCACGAGAACCAGAAGAACATCCACATTCACCACAACTTCAGCCGAGGCAACAGCGGCTTTCTGGAGTGCTATGAACGCGGCAGTTACGACGACGTCATCGTGGCCTATAATGTCAGTGATGATTTCGAGAAATTCCTTGGTCTCAACGGGACGCGCCGCTGGAAGGTGGTGAACAACACCGCAATTCGCACGCGTTACGATGGGCACGGATTCAGCGACTTCATCTGGTTTCGTGAATGGTACAATCCCAACAACGTCGTGTTCGCAAACAACATTTTCATCACTCGGAACGCTGCCATGTCCATCTTTGGCGACTGGCTGGAAGGTCTAGCGCAGGATGGTGAGTCTCAGTCCAGCCATCACAATATCTTCTATTGCTTCAGCGGCGACACCAATGTGGGAAAGCCACTGGGCAAGGGGGATATGGTGACAGATCCCATGTTCGTCGATTTCGACAATCGTGATTTGCGTCTTCGCCCAGGCAGCCCTGCTGTTAATGCAGGCGCAAATGGCGACTACACCACCGACGTCGAGGGCACACGGATTGCTGGAAAGGCCGATATCGGCGCATACGAGTTGGTCGAGGGACCCCGGACCATTGCGCTCTTTAACGGCAAAGACCTCGACAACTGGACGTTCTGTCTGAGCGACGAGACAGACCCGACAGACGTATGGGAGGTTCGCCGCAGCGTGATCAGGTGCTCGGGAGTCCCCAACGGCTATATGCGAACGAGGAAGACCTACCAAGATTTCAAGCTGATCGTCGAATGGCGGTGGCCCCAGGAACCGGGCAACAGTGGTGTCCTGCTCCGGATTTTCGGTGAGGACAGGGTGTGGCCCATAACTCTCGAAGCGCAACTACAACACGAGCGAGCTGGTGATCTCATCGGGATACACACATCAATCGAGGACGCCGAGACAGAGGAGAAGTCCAGCTTTCTTTCACGTCAGAACGAGGACAGTGAGAAACCGGCCGGCGAATGGAACCGCTATGCTATCACGTGCCGACGAGAAAATATTGAGGTCTATGTTAACGGCAAGTTCCAGAACAAAACCTCGGCCAGGATGCCGTACGAAGGCCATATCGGACTGCAAAGCGAAGGCACACCCATCGAGTTCCGTACGGTTACGTTGCAACCTTTGAGGTAACACCGGAACGAAACCGTCTTTGCTTGATTCCTTCCTCTTGATAGCGATGGCATCAATATCGACAGCAACACTGCAAATATCGCTATCACCGCCAAAAGCTCGACCGCTAATCCTCTAAAACAAAAACCTTACATCAGACATTTAGCCTGCCTATTACCTGCCGTAAGCCCCGGCGCCTTCAATTACCCTCGTAAACAATCGCCCTTGACACCTTTAGCTTGGTCCCTGTCGCCTTGGGATTTTTCTCACCATTCACTACCATTCGTATAGTGTGCTCACCCGGCTTCAGGTCCAGCACATGAAAAAGATGTGCCCCGTTCAACCAGTCGAATCCGGCACCTCGCTCCATTACCCAATAGTAGTTGTCGACTTCACGAACAAACTGGCCGTCCGCATAAACATCCGCTTTGCCGCAGTCACGGTCCCACCTGCCCATAATCACAGCACCGGTTCCCTCAAACGTAAATGTAAACTCTGAACCTTTTTCGTCCGCAACCTTTTGCACTTCCATCTTGCCCCACTGGCTATGCTCCACATCACGCCAATTCCCTTTCCATCGCCAGTGCTCCTCGTCAGCGATAGTCATCCTCGATTTGGCCTTAAGACTGACAAACGACTGTTCCAATTTCGCCGGCTTTGGCGATTGAATCTTGATATGGCACATACCATCCTCAATCCTGCCGCCGTTTTCCACTATAAGTTTCTTCGCATAGTGCAGCGTCCGGCCTACCGCCTTGTTAAAGCTGTAGTTCGTATAGATAAATTTTTCGTCCGCCATCTCGGGGATATGCTTCGTCCATTTCTCAGGTATTCTTTTGTACCCCAGAAGAATCCCTAAAACACCCGATGCATTCGAAGGATTGCAATCTGAATCCTGCCCGCAGCGCGTGCTGATTTCCATCGTTTTTTCGAAATCACCGTCCCCGTAAAGCATACCCATCACTATGTACGCACCGTTGATTTTCGCATCGATGTTAAACGCATCGAGCCCACCGCATACATCCACTTCGCCCCACCTATTCTGCAGCTCATGCCATGTTTTGCGCCAGTCGGAAGGATTCCTCTTGTGCCCGTCAATCACATCCTGAACGCATTTAGCGTATTTACATTCTTGAGGAAGAGCCCTCAGAGCGCTATCAACTATTTTCCCTATATCATTTTCAAAATAGGCCGCTGTGTATAACGCACTTACGAACATGCCCCCGTACACACCATCTCCGTAGTTCATGATATGACCGATTTTGTCACATATCTCATTTGATGTCTGTGGCATCCCCGGACACATAAATCCGATATAATCGGCCTCTATCTGAAAATCTATATCGTCGGCGTGCAGGTTATACTTCGGATGGCCCGACATCGGCGGCATCAACCCGTCCCAAACGTTCTTGCGCCCCTTGCGGTTCGCGTGAAAAAGCATATACCCCGCATCTGCAAAACCTTGCGCGAACTTCTCGGCCGGCGCATCTATCCCGTGCTCGTCCATCGTCATCATAAACGTCAATTGAACATAAAGGTCATCTTCTCCTATCGAGTTCTTGATACTCGCAGGGTCCCATTCGATTTCGTCGTCGTTTATTACGCTGTTATATTGAAATTCCGTGGGCCCACCATAAGCGACACCTATCATTTTTCCCGCCCAGCCGCCTCTGATTTTATCTTCCAGCGTTTCCACTGTAATTGTCTTTAAATCCGCCTTGCTGCACGATGATAATAACGCCGTTGCTACCGCCAAAAAAAATGTTAAGATTTTCACTCTCATCTTGTCTACCTTTCAAAGTTTTTTTGCTAACTCATTCAAATGATTCTTCATAAACTCGCCTGAAATTTCTATTCGAATTCCACCATCACCCGCGCATACCGGGTCAACGGCGGATCGCCGTTGTCAGTTACCTCACAGATGATATGTACCGTCTGGCCGCCTTTGGCGTCGGCGGGTAGTTCGAAGAATGCCTGTGGCTTTTTAGCGGCCTGGATCTTGACTTGGCCTTTGTAGCTGCCCGGTTCGCGGTACTGCCACCACTTGTAGGAAAGCTTGTCGCCGTCGGGGTCTTTGCCCTTGGCGCTGAGTTTAACCGTCTGGCCGGATTTGGCTTTCAGGTCAGGGTCGTGGGCTAATTTCACAACAGGCGGGTGGTTGGCGTGCTCAAAATCCTTGACACACCAATCCGCGCGAGCAGCCCAGTCATTCTGAAACGCTTGGGACCATCGCCACAGTGGCTTACTATAGTTGCCGTCATCCTTCGCGCCGCGCCACACATTCTCCGCCTTCCTCTCTTTCACAAACCGTCCACCCCAGCCGCCATAACCCGGATGCTCCAGACTTCGCAGCCCTACATCAATCTGATGCCAGAACGCCGGTGTGTCACCTTCCGACCGAAACCGACCGTCGTCGTGTGCCTCGTAACTTGCGCACAATGGCCCATGACTGTTGAGGATGTTCTTCTTCATCCAGTCGGCATCGTAATACTGCTGCTCGGCCTGGGGTATGATCTCTTCCCAGTCATACGCTACCGTCTCAAACTGCCGAAAGCTACCCAACACTTGCAGTTTCGGCCAATTGGGCTGAATGTACTTGCGGAACGTCTTATCCTGGTCGAGGATGATGTAGATGATCGCCTTAGACGATACCTTCTTCATCTGCTCCGGATACTCGTGTTGTATCTTCCACAAGGCTCTGGCAATTGTATTCGTTCCTCCCCACGCCTGCAGATAAACCGGGCCGCCCTTATCATCCAGCAGGACCTCGACAATACGGTTCGAGCCGGGGGTGTCTTTTTCCATCTCGCCGACGTTGTCGATGTTGCCGACGTAAACCAGCTTCTTCAATTCCTCCGGCGACGGGAAGTCCGGATCGTGCTTCTTGAGGTTCTCATAGCTCTTCGTATACAAATCAATGTCTTCGTCAATCCATTTCAGACCCGCCCAGTCGTGGCCCTTCCAGTGGAACATTGAACTGCTGATAATAATGCCCTCGATGTCCCATTCGTTGGTATAGAGCAAAAACCGCACCATCGAACACCGATCATCAATCTCCCCATCCGTCGTGGCAATAATCCGCGGTTTTTCTCCCCCTTTAGATACACAAGCTCCAAACCGAGCCGGTAAAATACACGCACATAACATCACAGCAATCCATCGAAATAAATACCGGTTTAACGTAATGGTTGTTTTATGCATCTTGACAATCCGCCAATCGATTGGAAAAAGGACTTTTCAGTAATATTTCCATTTAAACGATTAAGGGGCATATTCTTTTTACGGTTTAACCACCACATACTTGTCCATTCGAGCGTAGAAATCCTGCATGATGGCCTCTTTGTCAAAGTTTTCCCAGATGACGATCTTCCGCGGATTGTCCGGCCGATCTATCCACTTCCCATCAACAAACCTGGGAGCCCCGATAACAACGCGTTCCGCCCATGCCGGATTTTTCACAATGGCCACCGCTGCCATATCGAACAACGGTCTTTCCGTGGGATGCCCCTCGAACTTCTCGAACAATTCAACCGAGTAGTCACCGAAGTTCAAAAACTCTCCGCCATGACGCCCGGCCACAGGCGTGGAAATCGACGGTCCCTTGCCCGGCATAATGCGCCGGATATCTTCCAGGCGCGCCTTAACAGCATCCGTGCCGCTGGGTTTACCATAGCGCACCATAGCCATCTCGAATGGCGCCTCCGATTCCATAATCGGATCCAGCGCCCCAATATCATTCACAAAGTTATATTCACCGGGATCGGGGTAGTTCGTTCCGAGCCAAACGATCCGGACTTTCTTCGCCATCGAGGGATCTTTTTTCAGCGCAAGTGCGATGTTCGTCAGCTTGCCGATCGGCATAAGAACTAGCTCGCGTGCGTCGTTTGCATTCGCCCGGTCGATGATAAAGTCCACCGCCTCCGAGCCGTCGAATTCCGGTTCCTTGATGTGCGGCAGTATCTCCTCGTAGTTGCCGCTTGCTCCTTTATAGACTTTAACCTGAGTATGCAATGTACACAGGCGCACAACGCGTTCCGCCTCTTCAACGTGATTGTTGATCCCGCCTCCGCCCGAAGTTCTGTTAACGGTAATACCCTCCACATCGAACACGTCTCCATTGAACAGCATGTACGCGATGGCGTGCTGGTCATCCAGTTCGTTATTGGCATCAGTATCCAAGATGATCCGGATTTTCTTCAAAGCCGTCGGTACCGATCCACCATTAATACAAGCAGGAACAAATACAAGCAAAACAAGAAATAACAGAATAAAAAAACTTACCGAACGAACTTTCATAGCATGCCCCTTTCCCTAACACCTGACCTCTAAACGCATAAAAAACATAATTTTCTCACTTCGACTTTAATAATCTTACAGAATTCACTTGAACAATCAAGAACTCTTTATAAGTTCATCTGCCAAATTCGGGGTAAAAAAATGAGGAATATCAATACAACTGAACTACAACCAAAAGACCAAATAGCGTGTAAAAGCACAACAATCATTAATCCATAACATATGTAATATCAAAGACTTAAAAAAATGCAAAAAATGCCGAACGTTTTGAACATACGTTTGCCGTTGTCATTGGACATGGTCTGCGCAAAAGCATGTATTGCAAGAAACACGTGGCATAAATAAACGTGTTTTCGTGCAAATGTTCAACAAAACTGCCTCGAAAACGAAAATCCTTAACAGTTCAAGGTTATTTTGATAAGATTAATGATGTCGTACGGAGAAAATTATGTTTTGTAAGAGTGTAAATGGGAAATCTCATATTAAATAAATTTTTTCTTACTTAATTCAGAATTTCAGCGTAAAAGGGAGCTAACATGTTTAGAAATGTTTTTATGTTATTGCTATCAACCTGGTTTTTGGCATCTGACTCAATCATCCATGCAGCGAAAGTGAGTTTTGAAACTGTAACTAAGCCGCGTATCCTGGTGTTAACTGACATTGAAAATGAACCGGACGATGCACAGTCAATGGTCCGCCTCATGACATACGCGAACGTCCTGGACATTGAAGGGATTGTTGCAACTACTTCCTGCTGGAAACGTAATTCAATTGCGGACTGGCGTATTCACGAGATTGTGGATGCTTACGGGAAGGTCAGAAAAAATCTTGAAATACATGAACCAGGTTATCCCGCTCACAAGATACTAAAGAGCCGGATAAAAAAAGCATTCCGCTATTCGGCATGAGCGGTGTAGGCAAGGGAAAAGATTCAGAAGGATCGGATTGGCTTATTTCCGTGGTGGACAGGGACGATGAACGGCCTGTTTGGGTTTCGGTCTGGGGCGGTGCCAACGTACTTGCGCAGGCATTTTGGAAGGTAAGGGAAACACGAAGTTCAGATGAAGTTAAGGAATTTGTTTCCAGGATAAGGGTATACACTATTTCAGACCAGGATAACAGCGGACCATGGATGCGCAGTAATTTTCCCGACCTGTTCTACATCGTAAGCCCAGGATATGGAGAAAATGGAGGAGAAGTAGGTTATCATTATGCAACCTGGGTGGGTATTTCAGGCGACCGCTTTCACGGCAGGTTTCAGGGTGCAGATTTTACCATCGTTGACAATCCCTGGCTGGATAAGAATATTCGCAAAGGACACGGTCCTTTAGGCGCAGAACACCCACACACCGAATATCTGATGGAAGGAGACACACCGTCCTTCCTGCATATTATTCCCAACGGCTTAAGCCACCCTGAACATCCTGACTGGGGAGGTTGGGGAGGACGCTATGAACGCTATACACCGTCAATGAAGAATTATATGTACGAACCGGAGACCCGCCCTATTTGGACCAATGCGGTGGATGAAGTGGTTGGGGTAGACGGCCGGCATTATACATCCAATCATGCCACCATCTGGCGCTGGCGCCAGGCTTATCAACACGACTTTGCCGCACGCATCGATTGGTCCAACACAGACACTTTCAAAAAGGCCAATCATCGGCCCCTCGCGGGATTTGCGGGAAATACGAGCCGGGACATCGTACACATCAAGGCAAAATATAATGAAAAGATCACGCTAAGTGCTGCCGGTTCAACCGACCCCGATGGTGACAAACTAAGCTATAAATGGTTTCAGTACCATGAAGCCGGATCTTTGCCCGATTCCCTAGAAATAAACAATAGCGATAAGTCCGAAGCGTCCGTTAAACTGGACACGGACTCCAGGTCGGGAACGTTTCACATTATCCTGGAAGTAAAAGACGATGGCACCCCTTGCCTGTACAGCTATCGCAGGGTGATCATATCTGTAGGAGAAAAGGAATAAAAAGTGTTAAACTACCCTTTTCGGATAAACACTGAGAAATATAGCTACGGAAACTAAAAGTGTTAAGTGTAATATCATAGTTCTTTAGAAAGAAAACATTTATGAATAAGAAAATATGTTTTGTTGCGTTCATTTGTGTGGTTGTATGCATTGCTTTATCGAGTTGTGCTTCAGCACCAGGGACAACTGAGAGTATACATAGCCTCTGGTGGCCTTTGCCCACTTCCCAGAAGGAAGGCTTACTTGCCGAAAGACTCGAGTTATGGCGTAAGGATCGTCTGTGGTACGTATCCGATAGCGGCTACCTGCTTTCCGGTTATGAATCCCGCCCCGGCATTCATCCATGGCAAGGCGAACACGTCGGCAAATGGCTCCACGCCGCGACTCTGGCTTACAAAGCGACCGGCGATGAGAAACTCGGAGACAGGCTGCATGAGACCGTTCGACGGCTGTTGGCGACACAATTGCCCAACGGCTATCTCGGAACCTATGCCGAGAAAAAACGCTTTTACTCAAGGCCTGCTGATAAAGGCAGTTGGGATGTTTGGTCACATCGTTACAATCTCTACGGTCTGCTTACATACGAAAGATTTAATCCCAGCCCCAAAGTGGTAAAGGCCTGTGAGCGAATGGCCGATTTGCTGATCGAAGTTTACGGTCCCGAAAAAAACGATCTTACACAAAACGGGACGAGGAAGGGAATATCTTCGACAACGCTACTTGAGTCGATGATGATGCTCTACGAAAGAACCCGCCAGGAACGATTTCTAAAGTTCGCCGAACATATAGTCCAGTGCAGTGAAAATGCGCCCCGTTTACGTTTAGTAGACTCAATGCTAAAACAGCAGGACGTTTCCATTCCTGGTGAAGGCAAGGCATATCAGCTTATGGCCAATCTACTGGGCTATCTGATGCTTTACGAAAATACCGGCCAGGAGCGATACCTGATGACCGTCCGGAATGCTTGGGAAAACATAAGGGCACACCACATCTATACAACCGGAGGTCCATGGGGTCGCCGCATGCCTTACAATGCAAACCCCGAGTGCTTTGCGCGTTCAGATGATTTTGACGCTGACAAAGCTGTCGTCGAAACTTGTTCGACAACAACATGGATTCAGTTAAATCTCCATCTGCTGAAAGCAACCGGCCAGGCAAAATATGCCATCGAGGCAGAAAAAGCTGTCTTCAATGCACTTATCGCCGCCCAATACCCGGAGGGAGTAAATTGGTGTTACTACACAAAAGCAAATGAGGATCGCAGGCCTTTTGAAGAAACGATAACCTGCTGTGCTTCCAGCGGGCCGAGGGCGCTGGAAATGTTCTCTCGCTATCTTATAGTCCAGGTCGATGGTGGTGTTTCGTTAACCACCCTGACCCCTTGCTCCGCGACCCTGCCGGAAAAATTCGGTAATGCGAAGATCAATATCACGGGAAATTATCCCTTCAATTCAAGCGTCGTGATCCGCTTTGAAAAGGCCAACGATAAAAACTTTGCTCTTGAGTTCAGGACTCCGGCAGACGCTGATTTAGAATCGGTTCGGATCAACGACCAGCACGTTGCTTTAGCCAAAAACGATCGAGGATTCTACCTGATCAGACGAACCTGGAAAGCCGGTGACCGGATCGCTATTGAATTCCAATACTTGCTAAAAAGCCACTTAGAGACGCCGAAGAACGGTCCCAGAACAGTCGCCTTCACATATGGTCCATGGGCTCTGGCACAGACAATCGACAAAGGCGCTGTCGTCACCGAACCGTTTATAGGCAAGGATGTTCGATCAAAACCTGCATCACAATGGCTTGAACCTTACAAGACCAAAGATGATGCTGCACCAGGATTCCGAATCAGGAACACGAATATCATCCTGGGACCGTTTTACAATGCGGCTGACAATAATACAGGGATCCGTACGTACTTCAAGTTCTGACTGTTTTATCATTTTATTTCTATTGGCTTTTCCCTGGCACACAAAGGCCGATTTGCTTCAGGTGACTTTATGAAGACGGTATCTGTATAATTTTATTTTGTTGACTCAGCCTGTAAGCACGGCAAGTAAAATAGTTAGTTTTCCGACACTTTTAATTTATTTTGGCTTGCTTGGCCGGCATCATTTGGGCCGATACTTCCTGACGCCAAACTTGCAGCATTTTCAGTAGTTCGCCGGCCTTCTTGGGTTGGGCCTTGGCAAGATCGTTCTGTTCGCCTGGGTCTGTTTTCAGGTTGAACAGTTGCACGGTGTTATTTTCAAAATACTCCAGCAGCTTATAATCTCCCAAACGAATGGCACCACCGGGGCTTTGCATCCCGTGATTGCTATAATGGGGGAAGTGCCAATATATTGCTTTTCGATCGAAAGGCTCTCCCTTCAGCACCGCTGCAAAGCTCACCCCGTCCACATGTTGATCAGGCATGGCAGGCAGACCCGCCATTCCCAGAATGGACGGATAGAAATCTGTGCTGATGACTGGTTCCCCACACACCGCGCCTTTATTTCCTTGGCTGGGCCACTTGATGATCAAAGGCACGCGAATACCCCCTTCGTATAACCAGCCCTTGGCCCCTCGTAATGGTAAATTGGAGGTCGAGTAGGCACCGTCCAGTTTGGACTCGGGAATTTGGCGCTTAGGATTGCCGAAGTTCGCTGCCGACATACCGCCATTGTCCGAGAAAAAAATCACGATCGTGTTGTCTGTCAACCCCATCGTCTTCAATTTGTCCAGGATACGCCCAAGGCTTTCGTCCATGGCCTCGACCATAGCCGCAAACTCAATGTTGTCCTGCTGCTGCTTAACCTTAACTGTGCGCTGGGGAAGCACCCGGTGGCCCTGATGCGATGGCTGGGCAATCAGGTCTGTCAATTGCTCCCGTGACAAGGGTTTGGTGTCATCCGGGTTTCCTTCCAGAACAAATGCCGGGTCTTTGGATCGCTGCATTTTCGCCAGCTTCTTGCGATACTTCCTGACCAGATCCGGACGTCCCTGGATCGGATCATGCACTGCGAAGTGTGAAAGATACAAAAAGAAAGGCCGATTCTTGTTTTCCTCAATGTAATTCAACGCTTCGTCCGTCAAGCGGTCGGTCAGGTAGTCGCCTTTTGAATCCTTAAGCCCTTCCAGATGGAAGGGTGCATGGTATCCCTTGGGCGCCCCCTTGTACCATTTGGGAATCTGCACATCGAAGCCATGCGCCAAGGGGCCCGATGGTTCTTCGCCAAGGTGCCATTTGCCGAAGATCGCGGTGCTGTAGCCGTTAGCTTTCAAGGCTTCTGCTAATGTGATTTCCGCAAAGGGTAAATGCTGGTTGATTTCGGGGTGCTTTAGAGCTTGAAAGTCGAAGTCTTTTCGGCCGGGCAGCCAGTCGGTCAGGTTAAGTCGCGCTGGATACTTGCCGGTTAGAATACTGGCACGGGTTGGCGAACAGACATGACAGGCGGCGTAGGCTTGAGTAAAGCGTACGCCTTCAGCCGCCAACCGATCAATGTTAGGTGTTTCATAAAAACTGCTGCCGTAACAACCAACATCTCGCCAACCCAGATCGTCTACCAAAAAGAAAATGATGTTTGGCTTAGTCTGTGACTTTAATCCTTTTAACTGTCTGTTATTCGCTGAATCCCCCTGCCAGTTGAAACTGCATCCGCTTAGCGCTGCTGAACAGGATAAAGCTATAGATTTTGCCAGAAATATCCTTCTGTTAAACTTCTTAGCCATCTTATTTCCTTTTATCTGACATTTCCATTTACACAGCTAAAAACATGTTTTTCTCGGTGCAATATCAAAATCTTAACAAATATACCTGGAACAACCAAGAATATCTGTCTTTCGTATAAATCTGCAAGAAAATCGCCTCGGAAAAGAGAAATTTGGATAGTTCAAGTTGAAGTTGGTCAAATTATTAGCATCGAAAGGATAGAATAATGTTTTGTGAACGCTTAAATGGGAAATGTCAGTAAAAATCAGCTCTTCAAGGGTAAATAGCATGAGATTAGCAAACATCTTTATATTAGTACTATAAGCTTGTCCCCATGGTCTGGACAGAGACACCTTCAAGTTAAGGTGGAACTGTTCTCCACGGGTACCGGTTAACCGGCTCTGGG
>JGI10211J14876_10000966_pt1 | contig 12480 bp, 10 predicted proteins | sample Etolagsediment_FD_14876 | JGI IMG/M metagenome (IMG submission 14876)
TTTTCCATGGGAGCCTGCCACTGCTATCCCGTATTTAAGCCTCATTAATTCAGCCAGCATCTCAGCCCTTGGTATTACAGGGATAGATCTTTCCCTTGCCTCTACTATTTCCGGGTTATCGCCCTTTACTGCCGAAGAGAAAACGACGACATCTGCTCCATCTATATTCTGAGGTCTATGTCCAAGGAATATCTTGCCACCAAGATCTGAGAGATGCTCTGTTACTTCTGTTTTTCTGAGATCAGACCCACTAATAAAATAGTCTAAATTAAGGAGGAGCTCTGCTATACCGCTCATTCCAATCCCACCAATGCCTACTAAATGGATATGTTTTGTCTTGCCAAAGATTTTCATCGTAAGTGCCTAAAGTGAGCTAAAGTGCCTAAAATGCCTAAAGTTATGCACGTTATCATTGGCCGTTGACCATTGCTAATTGATTAGCCCCATCAACTGTTCAACTATGATTTCCTTTGCTTGGGGTCTGCCAGCCTTTAAGGCAAACGATGACATTCGTGTAAGCATGTCTGGTTTTTCCATATACATTCTTATCTTTGTGGCAAGTGTGTTGCCGTTAAGATCCCCCTGTAGAATAATATCCGCCCCTCCGTAGGCCGCCAAAGCCCGAGCATTAACCTCTTGGTGGCCATGGGTCGCATAGGGGTAAGGCACAAGGATCGATGCTTTACCTAAGGCAGCCAATTCAGCAATAGTAGTTGCACCGGCCCGGCATATAACCAGATCGGCCCTTGCATAAGCTGAGGCCATATTGTCTATAAAGGCAGTTACTTCTCCGTCAATTCCAAGAGCATGATAATCAGCCGTTACCTCTTGCACACCTTGACTCCCTGTTTGATGAATTATAAATGGGAGAAAACCTTCCTTCTTCAATTCCTTAAGAGCAGGGGGAACCGCCTTGTTAATTGCCTTGGCCCCTTGGCTTCCACCCATAACAAGAATAACAAATCTCTTATTAATAGTGCCATCCACTGGTCTGGAAACCCTTTTGGGAAATATTTCCGGATTCATTAGTTCATCCCGTATCGGATTTCCGCTTAAAAAAAGTTTTTTCTTTTTGAAATACATGGTGCTTTCTTTAAAGGATATAAAAACCCTTTTCGCTATGGGTGCTAGAATTCTATTTGTTATACCCGGAATAGAATTCTGCTCATGTATCGCTGTTGGTATTCTCAAAAACCACCCCATAAGACACACAGGTCCGGATGTATAACCACCTACACCTACTGCAAGATGGGGTTTAAAGTTCCTTATTATGGAAAGTGACTGGATAGAGCTTATCACTACTTTAAACAAGGCACGTATCAGCTGTAACAAACCTTTACCCACCATACCTTCAACATCGATTGATCTGATCTCAAATCCAGCCTTTAAAATAATATCTCTCTCCATTTTTCTTTTACCAACAATAAAAAGGATATGCACTTCTGCGCATCTTTTTTTCAGCTCTCGGGCAATTGCTATCCCTGGAAATAGATGGCCACCTGTTCCTCCACCAGCAATTATTATCCTTAGCTCTCTGTCCTTCATCACCACTCATTTGGTTTAATTAGGCCGCAGATTCTCGCAGATATCCGCAGAAAACTATTTTCCCAAAATATTTAAAATCTTTATAATCAGCGAACATCTGCGTCCAAAAGGAATTTGCTATACTATTAAATCATGTCCTTTGTAATTCCCCCGGCCCATCCAAGGACTTTTTTGATATATTCATTAATATTCCCATACCGATAAGATTAACAACAAGAGAGGAACCACCATAACTTATAAAGGGGAGCGTTAACCCCTTGGTTGGCAAAAGGGCCATTACCACGCCCATATTAACTATTACCTGAACTGCCAGCATACAACTTATCCCCAGCGCAAGATACGTCCCAAAAAGCTCGGGCGCATTTAAGGCAATCTTGATTCCCCTGATTATAACAAAAGCAAACAGAATCAATAAGACACTCACCCCTATAAATCCTATCTCCTCAGCTATGATTGACAGAATAAAATCGGTATGGGGCTCTGGGAGATAAAAAAGTTTTTGTTTACTATTGCCAAGCCCCACTCCTGAGAATCCACCAGAACCAAAGGCTAAAAAAGAGTGGATTATCTGAAAACCAAATCCTTGAGGATCATCCCATGGGTTTAAAAATGCCCACCAGCGATGAAGCCTATACGCGGTGTGGGAGATCAGGTAAAAAACAACAGGTGTCAGGAGACCTAACAGGACAATGAGCTGCCCTAAATGCACTCCACCTATAAAAAGAAGGATTAACATCCACATCCCTATAATGACCGCTGTTCCAAGATCTGGCTGGAGAAGAATAAGTATCATAAAGATTGACGCCACGACTAAGTGCGGTAAAAGCCCGTGAAAGAGAGTCCCCATATTTTCAACGTTTTTACTCATGTTGTAGGCCACGAAAATTGCCAAAGACAGCTTGACCGCCTCAGATGGCTGTATTGAGATAAAGCCAAACCGAAACCATCTCTGAGCACCTGCCACTTTAACTCCAAAGCCTGGCACAAACAGTAAAACCAATAAAATAAAACTCAATCCCAAAAAAAAGTAGACCAACTTTTTATACAAAAGGTAGTTAATATTCTTTGCCACTATCATGAGAAAAAGCCCGAAAAGACAAAATACCCCCTGCCTTTTAAGATAGTAGTAGTGGTCTCCAAATCTCTCTTCAGCAAGGATTGAACTGGCAGAAAAAACCGCAATAAGCCCAATGCCAATCAACAGAAGAACACCGATGAGGATAGCAGGATCATAGCTATAATTAGCTGTTTTTTTGGACACCAATTTTTAATCTCCTTACCGCTTCTTTAAAAACCTCTCCCCTGTGCTCGAAGTCTTTAAACATGTCAAAACTGGCGCATGCCGGTGCAAGAAGAACAACATCTCCCTTCCGGGCCTGATTAAATGCAAGAGATACCGCATCAATCATGTTGTTTGCCATGTTCCATGATATTTTATTGCCAAATGCCTCTGATAAAAGATTACTCGCCTCCCCTAAGAAAATAGCCCGCTTTACCTTCTCAGATACTGCCTCGACAAGCCGATGATAATCGCTCCCCTTATCTCTGCCCCCGGCAATCAAGACAACCGGATTTGAAAAGCTGGTAATCGATTTTATAGCTGCATCTATATTCGTAGCCTTTGAATCATCATAAAAAGTTATGCCTCCTACATCATCTACACGCTCCATTCTATGGGGCAATCCCTGAAAATGATCGATTACCTCTTGTATAGCAGCCGGAGGTATCTTGAGGATCAAACACGGTATAATTGCAGCCATCAAATTTGTTCTATTATGGTTTCCTGGCAATGAAAATCCTTCCAAGGAAAATGTAATCATCTCTTCCCCTGGAAGTTTGGCTGCTATACCGCCATTTTTTAAAGCTGCAATCCGCTCAGGTTTACTCTCCAATCCATACCTATATACTGTAGGTCCATTTTTGGGCTGCTCCTTTCTTAACCAGGGATCATCATCATTTAATATGAGGATCTGCTCCGGGCCTTGGTTTGCAAATACCCTCTCTTTAGACCTAACATAGGCGGTATAATCTGCATATCTATCAAGATGGTCAGGGCTTACATTAAGAATCAGGGCCATGAGAGGAGAAAAGGTTTGGGTAGTATCAAGTTGAAAGCTACTTACCTCTAATACCACATAATCAACCTCTTGTTCTCCAGCTATGTACTGCGTAAGTGGGAGGCCAATATTTCCGCCAACAAATACGCGTTTCCCCCCTTTACGGAGCATCTCACCTATTAAATTTACAACCGTTGATTTACCATTTGTTCCAGTTACAGCTATACATGGTGTTTTTAAATATCTACTCGCAAGCTCTATCTCTCCTATTATGGGAATTCCCTGATCCCTGGCCTGAGAGAGTGGCGTGATATCAAGTGAGATACCAGGGCTTACAATAATTAAATCCGACACTAAAAAGGACTTTATCCTGTGCCCACCAAATTCAAGTTTAACTCCTGATCGCAAAAGATCGGCAACAACATCTTTATCACAATCAGCCTTCTTTCTCTTTTCGCTTACGGTCACGTTGGATCCCTGCTTCACAAGCCATTGAGCGGCTGCACGACCACTTTCACCAAGCCCTACCACCAGAACATTTTTTTTAATGTTCGATTGCCAATTGACGATTTTCACTTATCTACCGTAATTTGAGTGTACTCATCGAAAGCAGAGCAAGCATAATCGCAATAATCCAAAACCGGATGGTCACCCTTGGCTCTGGCCATCCTTTGAGCTCAAAATGATGATGTATGGGAGCCATTTTGAATATACGCCTGCCACCTGTTATCTTAAAAAAACTTACCTGCAAAATCACTGACAAGGCCTCAACCACAAAGAGGCCGCCAACCAAAATAAGCGTTATCTCATGCTTGGTGATCACGGCTATCATCCCTAAGGCAGCACCCAAAGAAAGAGAGCCGGCGTCTCCCATAAATACCTGCGCCGGATAGGTGTTGTACCATAAAAACCCCATGCCTGCTCCTACCACAGCGCCGCAAAACACAGAAAGTTCTCCTGCGCCACGTACATAGGGAATCTGCAGGTATTGAGCAATTTTTATGTGTCCTGTAAGATAAGAAAATACAAGAAAACTAAGGAAAGCGATAATAATCGGCCCTATAGCCAGACCATCTAATCCATCGGTGAGATTAACTGCATTGGATGCACCCACAACAACAAAAATAATCAAAATAATGTAAAACATCCCAATAGAAGGGAGAAAACTCTTAACAAAAGGGAAACTTAGCTTCGAATCAAAACCAGTGTACCTATACAGCGCTACTCCAACAAGTGTGGCAATTATGGCCTGCATGGAAAATTTGTACCATCCTCTTAAGCCCTTACTGCTCTTTCTTATTACCTTAAGGTAATCATCCAAAAAGCCAATGGCACCAAAAAGAAAGGTAACAAGTAAGACCAGCCAGCCATACATGTTTGCCGGATCCATCCAAAGGATCGAAGCAATAATCACTGAAACCAATATAAAGGATCCTCCCATGGTTGGTGTTCCAACCTTAGTTTTATGGTTAGGAGGTCCATCTTCTCTGATATATTGACCAATCTGGAGTCTGCTTAACCGTGGGATAATCCAGTATCCAAGAAGCAAAGAAAGAATGAGTGCAGTCAGGGTTGCATAGATAGTTCTAAAGGTTATGTATCTAAATACATTTAGAAAGGAATAATCAGCATGAAACATATAAATCAATTTATAGAGCATTCTTCTATTCCTTGCTTAACCCAAAATATTCACTCACAGCTTCAACCACCTTATCAAGGGCTACTTTTCTTGAACCCTTCATGAAAAGAATGTCGCCCTTCCGTGTATGTGCCTTTATGGCATTACTCATCTCAGAATGAGTCGTTGCAATATGTGTCTGCTTTCTGTCCATACCCCCTTGACATGCCCCTTCTATAACATTGCGCCCATGTTCACCCATTACAACTAAATATTTTGCCCCCGTATCAGCCACAAGCTGACCTGCGTCAAAATGATATTTGGAGGATTCTTCGCCCAATTCCATCATCTCCCCAAGCCCTATGACCAGACCTTGATTCTTTCCTGCCAATCCCTTAATAGTCTGCAGAGCCGCCCTGAGAGAAAATGGATTGGAATTATAGGTATCGTCAATCATCCGTATGCCCCCATTCAAATCTATAAAATGAAAACGACCTTTCAGTGATCTAAAACTTTCTAAACCCTGGGCAATCAATTCATTTGATATAGATAAACAAAATGCGATAGCCGCTCCACTTAATGCATTGAGGACATTATGAAGACCTGGATAATTTATTCTGACTGGTATCCTCTTGCCATTTAAATAGATATTAAAGGCCTGGGCGTAGTCTCCGATTTTTTTTATGTTTTCAGCCCTTACCTTATTCGTCTTGCCTAATCCAAAAGTAAGTATCTGCCCTTGAAATGTTGAAGCCAGCTGCTCATATACTTCATCATCTCCGTTCAGAATTGCCGTCGACTCCTTAGACATCACTCTTAGAAGTTCACCCTTTGCCCTCATTACCCCATTTAAATTACCTAAACTCTCTAAATGAGCTCTTTCTACATTGGTTATCAGTCCTATATCAGGGTCAGCAACCTGAGTTAGCCTGGCAATCTCACCGGCCATGTTCATACCCATCTCTAAAACAGCCAACTTGTGATGTTCCTGTAGCATTAAGATCGTCAAAGGCAAGCCAATGAGGTTATTGAAATTGCCAGGGCTCTTCATTGTATTCACCTTTAGGGATAGAATAGAGGCGGCCATTTCTTTTGTTGTGCTTTTACCATTACTTCCGGTTATGGCGATCACCTTTCCTCCCCACTGCTTCCGCCACCATGATGCCAAATCACCCAGGGCCTTGAGAGTAGATGAAACGTTAATTACAACCAGATTGTTATCTAAAAGCTCCCTAGCTATAGTGATGTCAGATTCCACAATTACGCCCACAGCTCCGGCATTAATTGCATTGGTTAAAAAATTATGACCATCATATCTCTCTCCCTTTAGGGCCAAGAAAATGTGCCCAGGAGTCATTTTTCTTGAATCAGTTGAAAGACCCTTAACGAATTCACCTGGTGAGCCAGATATCTGCCTTCCATTTATTGCTGAAGATACCTCCTTAACAGTTATTTCACCCCATTTTGCGGTCATTTGATTGACTCTATCAAGAGCTCGTTGCAAGCTCTACCTCCTCAATATCGTCAAAATATCTCTTTCTATTTCCAATAACCTGATACTTTTCATGCCCCTTACCAGCGATTAAAATAATGTCTTCATCCTCTTTTTTCGCTATCTTGACAGCAGCATTGATCGCCTTTCTTCTATCCAAAATAATTTCATAGCCCCTTTCTTTGCGTGACAAATCTAATTCAATTCTCTTTAATCCTGATTCTTTTATTCCAGTCTCAATCTCATCGGCAATCTTTGCCGGACTCTCTCCCCGTGGGTTGTCTGAGGTGATTATTGCAAAATCACTATAAAGTCCTGCTACCTTACCCATATCTGGCCTTTTACCCTTGTCCCTGTCACCTCCACATCCAAAAACGGTGATCAGCCTTCCTTTAGTAAGTTGTCTCAATGTTTGAAGCACCTTTTCCAAAGCATCGGTGCTGTGGGCATAATCAACAAATAAGGAAAGTCCTTTTTTGTTCTTAACGGGCTGCAGCCTGCCAGGAACAAAGGTAAGCCTTTGTATGCCCCTTGCAATAGTATTGAGGTCTATATCAAGGCTAAAGGCAACTGCAGCAGCTGCCAGTATGTTATAGACATTCATCTGTCCAAAAAAGGAAGATGCAATAGATATATCCCCTGCTGGTGTAGCCAATTTAAAATGTAATCCCTCTGCACTGAAATTAATATCGATTGCCTTTAATAAACAATTATCTCCAAGGCCATAACTCACAACCGAAGCCTTTGTTATTCTTTCTAACATTCTCCCCTTTGGGTCATCCATATTGATTATTGCCTTTACTTGTCCTTCTTCTCTCAATGAAGAAAAGAGTAAAGATTTTGCCTTAAAATACTCTTCCATTGTTGAGTGGTAATCAAGATGATCCCTAGAAAAATTTGTAAATAGTGCCCTTGACCAATCCAATCCCTTTATCCTTCCCTGCTCTAATGAATGGGATGAAACCTCTATTATAATATCGGTCACACCAGCATCTCTCATTTCACCCATTATCTTCATCAGGTCACTAGATTCAGGTGTTGTTAACGATGCCTGTAAAGATTTTCCCTTAAATCTATAACTGATAGTTCCAATAACTCCTACATTCCTCCCCTTCTCTTTTAATATCGATTCCAAAACATAACTTGTTGTTGTCTTCCCGTTAGTGCCAGTGATACCTATTAAATTCATACCCTTAGAGGGATAATTGTAAAACCTGGAAGCCAACTCAGAAAGGGCAGCTCTTGTATCAGGTAACCTGACAATAGTTACATTCGTAAAAAGATCTTCAATATTTTTTACTGCTAATGCACATGCACCTTTCTGAACGGCATGAGCCAAATACTTATGACCATCTTGACTGCTCCCTTTAACAGCAACAAACAGATAGCCTTTTTTAACAGCACGAGAATCGCTGGTCAGTCCTTTGATCTCAAGATTTTCATTTCCATGTTGCTCCAAGATAGGTTGACCATTTAGTAGGTAATCAAGCCTCACTGTCCGTTGTCCGTTGACTGTTGTCCGTTGCTTTTTAACTTTAGGCACTTTCCGCCTTCATGCTGATGGTCTAAATGTGACAGTAAGTAATCTGTCTTTTTTTAAAGGTGTACCAGGTTCTGGAGCTTGTTCCACAACAATCCCACTTCCCTTAACAACCACTCTCAAGCCCAATTGTTGAGCTTTCTTTAAAACATCTCTCACACCAAGGCCTATTAAATTAGGTATTGAACCAGGTAAATCAGGTCTCGGGGCTACCATTTTCTCTTTTCTTTCAATAGAATGTGAAATATCCTGTTGATTTGTCCGCAACGTTTTCGTTTTTGAAGCAGACAGGGAAGTTGCAGGCGGAAACGATGGAGCCACATTGAGGTGATTAAGAGTCCAGTATCCAACATCCCTAAAAACAGGAGCTGCTACAACCCCTCCGTATGGAATCCCTTTTGGTTCATCAAGGGCAACCAAAATTACTAAAGCAGGAGAATCTGAAGGGGTAAAACCACCGAAGATTGCCACAAATTTTTTATTCGAATAGGTTTTTCTAATCGGATCAACCTTTTGTGCAGTTCCTGTCTTGCCAGCCACAGAATATTTTTTTATTGCTGCTTTAGGAGCTGTTCCATCTTGTCTGACTACACCCTCAAGTACACCTCGTACCTTCTTAGCTGTTTCAGAGGATATGGCATCCCTTCTAATGGAAGGGTAAAAATTTCTTATTGCTTCCCCCCTCTGATCAACAATTGATTTTACTATATAGGGCCTCATGAGATGCCCACCATTTGCTATAGCCCCAAAGGCCATGGCTAATTGCAAAGGGGAGACCGAGATGCCCTGGCCAAAACAGAGGGTATTTTGCCCTATCAGGCTCATATTTCTAATAGGTCTTAGAATTCCTTCCCTTTCACCTGGAAAATCTATCCCAGTTTTCTCACCAAAACCAAATCTTTCTAAATAATAATTGAAGTGCTCTACTCCAAGCCTCTGGCCTATCTTTATTGCCCCTATGTTACTGGAAAATTTAATTATCTCACTCACCTTTAACATCCCAAAGGGGCGACTATCGTGAATAATAAAGCTGCCAATGGCATACTCTCCCTTTTCACAATTAAGAACAGTTTCTGGACTAATTACACCCTCTTCCAAGGCGCCAGCTAAAAGAAATGCCTTTTGAGTAGATCCAGGTTCAAAACAATCAGTAATTGCCCTATTCCTCCACTCATATGGTTGATACTTCCAGAAGATATTTGGGTTAAACTCTGGCACTACTGCCATAGCCAAAATCTCACCTGTCTGGGGCCTCATCACTATACATACACCACTTCTCGCTCTTGATCTTAGTACGGCTTCCCTCAAAGCTTTCTGGGCCTTATAACTAATATCCTTATCCAATGTTAAAATGAGATTAAAGGGATCCTGCTTCTCTATCCTTGGTCCATCAAAAATAAGGGGCCTGCCAAGGGCATCATGAATCCTGCTAAACCTTGCTTCTTGTCCCTCCAAATACCTGTTATATTGTAATTCTATCCCCTCAAGGCCTTTGTTATCCTGGCTTGCAAAGCCTATAACATGGGCTCCCGTTTCCATGCATGGATAGTAACGCCTGCTCTCCTTGGTAAAATCTATTCCGATTATGTTAAGCTTTTTAATGCTATTAATCTCTTCTGGAGTTACCTTTCTCTTAATCCATGAAAAGGAACGAGAACTACGTAATTTTTTTAGCACATCCCTTTTATCTAGATTTAGGGCCCTGGCAAGACGAGTCGCGGCTTTCCTCTTATTTTTTACCTTTTTTGGATAACAATACAGTGAATCCACCTCAATGCTGAGCGCTAATTCCTTGCCATTTCTATCAAAAATGGTTCCTCTCTGGCTGGTAAGAATAAGCTTTCCTGTATAGCCCCTCTTAGCCAAAGATGAAAGCTCACTCCCTTTAAGAATCTGTAGTTGATACGCCCGTAAAAAAATGACGCAAAATACAAGGAAAAAACATATCCCTGTTATATAAATCCTGATCCTTATCCATTTTTTGTCTTTTATCTTCATGGCAAAAAAACTATCTGCTTAGGCAATGGATATCTTAAACCAAATTCTTTGCCCGCCTTATTTTCCAAACTTTCAGGTGACTTCAAGGAAGCTATTTCTAACTTCAGCTTTCTGTTGTATTCCCTGATTTGCCCTATCTCCTTCTTCATATGGCTCAATGAATAACCAATCTGTGTCCTTTTAGAATTCACCCAGACATGAGAAATTCCTACTAATAAAAATAAAAAAAGCATCATTGAAAAAAAATGGAATAATTTTATAGATTCTTTTTTTTTCTTATTCATTGTAAGTTCTTTCTGCCACTCTCATTATAGCGCTTCTGGCTCTTGGGTTGACATTCACTTCCATATGGCTAGGCCTAAGCCCTTTTCTTTTTAAGGCCTTCATAAGGGAAGGATTAGTGTCAGGAAAAACAGGGAGCTTTCGAGGAGACATGATATTTTTCCCCCGTTGGTGAAAGGCCTGTTTAACAAGCCTATCCTCCAATGAATGATACGATATCACCACTACCCTTCCCCCTTTAACAAGCAATGAAGGGCATTTCTCTAAAAAACCAGCTATATTTTCTAGCTCCCTATTAACAGCTATCCTAAGCGCCTGAAAGGTCTTGGTAGCGGGATGTCTTTTCCGAGGATGATATTTAGCAGGAATAGTAGCTTCAATAAGCAGGGCTAATTGCCGGCTTGAAGTTATAGGGCCTTTTCGCCTCTCTTCAACAATAGCCCGGGCGATCAACTTGGCCCATCTTTCCTGGGCATAACTCCATAGAAGCCCCTGTAGTCCTTCCATGGAAATGGTGTTAACCACTTCACCAGCAGTTTCACCCTTGTCCTCGTCCATTCTCATATCCAAAGGTTCATCCTTTATAAAACTAAAACCTCTGCCAGACGACTCTAACTGATAGGATGACAAACCAAGATCTAATAAAATTCCGTTTACCCTATCAATTCCGATTCTTTTAAGTACCCTATCTAGAGCAACGTAGCTTTTCTTAACTATCTTGACCCTGTCTCCAAAAGGAGAAAGTCTTTCCTTGGCTAGCCGTATTGATGATCTATCAACATCTAAGCAAATCAGCTTTCCTTCTGGGGCTATCCTTTTACAAATCTCTAAACTGTGTCCACCAGTGCCCACTGTCCCATCAACATATATCCCCTCAGGAATAGTAATCAGATGCTGAATAACCTCATCAACCATTACCGGTTGATGAGAAATTGCCATCTTCTCCCCCTATCAAATTCCCATATCGGAAAGAGATTGGCTTATCCCTGGAAAAGATTTCTTAGCCCTTTCGAACTCTTCATCCCACTTGGCCTTATCCCAGATTTCAAATCTGGTTAAATGGCCCACTAACACTACCTCTTTATTTAATCCGGCCAACTCTCTCAGGTTTGAAGGAATCAAAATTCTGCCCTGTTTTAAGGGGCACTCTATAGCGCCAGAAATAAAATACCGTATGTAGATATTTGCCGCAGAATCAAAGAGCGGAAGATTTACTGCCTTCTCTTTTATTTTCTGCCAATCATCCCTTGCAAAGGCTACCAAACAGTTGTTAAGATTGGTAACAACAAGGGATGAATCAGCTTTTCTTTTCAAAATCTCCTTGAAACGGGCTGGAATAGCCAATCTTCCCTTTTCATCAAGTGAATGTCTTGATCTACCCTCAAAAAGGTCATTTACAGAATTTTCCATATATTTATCCCACTTTTTACCACTTTATGACACTTTGAGACAAAACCATCCCTTTTGTCAAGAAAAAAATGAAATTTTCTTTAAAATTACATAGCTTCCGTTGATATTTTTTTCGAGGGAGGAAAATTAGATGAAAGGAGGAGATAAATTAATCAATTTTATTCTTTGGAAAAACAATAGTGATAGCCTTCAGATAAAGACTGGGAAGAGAACGTTATTATTGCAGAATAGCCAGTTCACCTCATTATCACGAGAGAGATTTTGCTAAATTCACTCCAAGTTTTGAGGCCCTGACCAAGATGTCCTTTTTCTCTTTTACTTTCCCCTTGTCAAAGACTGCAAAAACTAGCAATTCTCCTATGATTTCGTACCCCAATGCTATGAGGGGACGACGCATAGCTTCAAGTGTAAATCCCATATCCTCTTCGGATTCCTGCTCACAGACCGCTGCCAAAACAGCCTTGCGCCCTTGATTTGCCAAATGACTCGACCATCCTCTTGGGCGATTGTTATCGAAGTCATAGAAACAGTAGAGACG
>JGI10211J14876_10000968_pt1 | contig 12469 bp, 22 predicted proteins | sample Etolagsediment_FD_14876 | JGI IMG/M metagenome (IMG submission 14876)
ACACTATCCGTATCTCCTTGCACGATTTCAAAACCATAATCTATCATTTGTTTTTCTACAAATTCTTGAATTTGCTGTCCGACGAAACAGCAATCATAACCTGCGTTTGGAGTGTGAACTTTTTCAAAGATTGATGACCTGACACAACCATAAAGTCCATTAAGAAAAATCTTCAAACAATACACCATTGGATGCTTTTTATCTTTTTCTTTTAAGTCAATTCTTTGTTTTAAAAGTTTACTAACATGACTAGCTAAAATATGTTTATTAGAAATATCATAATAACCTTTAACTTTAAAAAAATCATTACCATGCCAAAGATTATCATAAATTTTTGGGTCTTTTTCATTAAATAAATTAAACATACAAAAGATATGAGGATAAAGACTTTGGAAATCCACATACCAAACACCATTAATTTCTTCATATTTAGGAAGCAAAACTCTACCACCCATTTCACTTATTGTACTTGTTTGTTCAGAATAAGTAGGTTCTTCCCCCATAAAATGACATGCTGATTTATAAGTTAAAGATGCAATTGAACTTCTTATCCACGATAAATTTCTAATTTCTTTATCAGAAAGCAATTCAGTGAATGGCATCCAATATTCCCAAAGTTTATCGAACATTTGTTTAGTTGCCATAACATCATTTTGTAAATACTTTTTTATTTCTTTTTCTTCAATTTCTGTCCATTCTTCTTTTTCAAATATTTTAAAATCAATCTTTCCTTTTTGAAAATCAAGCTTCATTACTTCTGCTATGTGTTCAAGAGAATTCTTTTTAAAATCATAATTCATTAACTCTCCACGATTCTTATATGCAAATCCATTTCTATTTTTAGAAGTATTTGAACCTAAAATTTGCATACAATCAACACTTAAATATCGAATAGACTTACTTGTAAATCCATTATTAACTAAAATAGGGAAATCAAAATCTGAAAAATTAAATCCGATTAAAGTAGAATGAGATTCTAAAAGATTAAAAATTTGTTGTAAATCTTTTCTTGGGTCTAAATAATATTCTTTATTTGTGCGATAAGAATAAGCACCAAACCATTTTACTTGAGCATAATTAATATAATCTTCATAATGAGAACGAAGATTTACAAGGTTTCCATCTGGATAATGACTCGACGTTTCTAAATCTATTACTAAACAATCTTCTTTTAATTTATCAAGATTCATATTTATATCTCCAAAGAAAACCACATGCTGTTTTATTTTTTGCTAACAATACATTTGAAATATTAGATATATGGCAATTATAAAAATTGGAAGCTGACCCAATACTTTCCCATTCTCTTATAAAATTACCCTCTAAATCGTACTGAAGAATTTTTTTCTTTTTTGTCTCTATATTCATTCTTGCTATATTTTCACTCAATTCTATAAATCTACAATTATCATAAGTATAGTGACCGTCATTATCTATACGGTCAATACTAGGTTTCTTCATCAAATTAGCTTTATCCCGAAACCATAATTTCTTCAATTCTTTAGATGTTATCAAACATTTAATCCCTCTGCCACCATAATATTTATATGTATTATCATTTTTATTTTCACATCTTTGTTTAATACCAATTAAAATATACTTCCAGGGAAACAATTTTCTTAATTCTTTATTTTTCTTTAATTGTTCTTTTCTATGTGATAGATAATAGTCTCGATGATATTTTTTTCTAATAATTAAATTTTTATAAGGCATTATTATCCTTCTTCCACTCTTCCCAATCTTCTTTAGTTATTTCAAATTTAAAATATTCTTTAAAATGATATAAAACTAAATCCCAATCATTTCTAAATCGAGGATTAATAATATTAATCAAATACTTAATTATTTCTTTTCTTGACATTAAGAATCCCACGCCTTTTCTGATGAATGACTTAAATCTTCATCATTAACAGGAACTTCACCATAATGAGCTATGCCTTTAGCCGACCCTTCTGCTACTAATCTCTTGAGTCTACTCTGTGCCGAAACAATATTTTGTTGCGAAGCTAATAGATAACTTTTAAAATCAGATAAATAATCTCTAATATCACTTACCTTTGACCTAGCCAATGCTTTAGCTTGACTTGTATCTTGAGTTCTAACTTTTTCTTGTTTAGAGTAATAAGCAGTTTCTTCATTATTTAAAATTCTTTCCATATAAGATTCTAAAGCATTTACAACTGGACATAATTTTGCAAATATACCTGTGGATTGGTCTAAAGAATAAGCTAATTGATTTTCATCAAGTAAATCTCCTGAAATATAAATATCACTCCAATTATCAATAATTTCAAAACATTTTTCATATTTTTTATAAAGGTCTTTTATGCCTTTTTCTGATTGTAATAATTCATAAATTTCTTTACTTGTCATTTTAATATCCTTTTAATCAGTGATTTACGTTTTTCTATATATAATAATAATAATTTTTCAGCCTTTTCCCAATTTTCTTCTGAACTTCTTTTTTTGTTTTTTACCCAATAACGATAAGCTAATTTTTCTAAAATTCTTTTTTTCGGTTCTCTAATCATTTATTATAAAATTTCCTGTCTTTTTTGAACAAATAATCCTGCTGTGAAGCTAATTACTGCAATCAATACTACAAAAATTAAATATCCCATTTTATTTCTCCTTATTTTTAGGCGGTCTTCCTCTTTTCTTTTTTGTTTGTTCTATTTTATCTCTTAATTTTTCTGTTTCTTTTTGAACTTTTTCTTGAAATTCTGGAGATTTTTCTTTTAAATGGTCTTCAACAAATTTTTCTTCTTGTATTATCCCTTTTTCAATCATCATTTCTTGAATTTTTTCTTGTTCAGGTTCGGGAGCTTCGGGGTCAATTCGAATTTGAATATCTGCATTAGAATCATAATTATCAACAAAACCTTTATCATAAAGGAAAGGTAAATGAATTTCACTTCCTTCTTTAGCGGAATCTGAAGATTTGGTTTTATATAACTTCAAAACAGTATCAAACCCTACTTCTTCTGAAATAGTTTGGAAACGCAATTGTCCATCAGGGTCAAGAAAATAATTTTTAAATTTTTGTACTGGTGCATCGGACTTTTGTCCTCTTCGCATAAAAATACTCTGATAAGCAAAGTGTCTTAAAGCTAACCCCCCTGATAATTCAGCTCTGACTATAAATGAACCTAATGATAATCTAACTTGCCCAATTAATATACATGCTATTTTTGCCCGATATATATCTGGAGCTACCACTCTAAAAAACTTAGATAATGTTCGTGCTAATTGTGCCATCTCCTGTGAAGCTAGTTCTCGTTCCTTGCCTTTGTTTTCCTGTTCTCCTTTTGGACTCATACTTTGAATACTATCCAATACAATCAAATCAACAACTTTATCTTTGGCAAAAGTTCTAATAATTTCTAAAGCATCTTCGGCAGTTTGGCATTTTGATACTAAGACGAGTTCTTCTAAATTTACACCTAATTGTTTTGCTCTTGTTGAATCAAAACTTCTTTCCATGTCTAAATAACATGCTATCTTTCCTTCTTTTTGGCAATTTGCTATTGTTTGTAAAACCAATGTGCTTTTTCCAACACTTTCACCGCCCCAAGCTATTGTAAAATTTCCTTTTTGAAACCCACCAGTAAATTTATCAATTGAAGATAAACCAGAATAAATTTTTTCTAAGTTATCTGTATTTTCAGCAAAATCTATTAATGAATCTTTTGATTTTTTATTTATTTTTTTCATGGATTCAATTAATAGTTTTCTTCTTTCATTTTCCATTATTTTTATTCTCCTTATTATCTATATACAAATCATCTAAAATTTGTTTTATTTTTTTAATATACTTTCTTTTTGTATCTAAAAATAATTTAATTAAAAGATTATCAATTTTTTCTTTCATCTTTTTTTTTCTCCGTTTATNTTTTAATTTTTTCTTAAAAGATAATCCTTTAATTTTAGCCAATTTTTCTAAATAATTATCAAATGTAATACCTAAAACTTCACCAGTGGCATAACCTAAAGCATAAAATACTAAAATATATTTCGCCAATCCTTCTAAAAATGAAAGTAAAACAAATCCCCAAATTAAAATATTACATACTGAAACACAAAAAGCATACAGTTTTTTATTTCTTTGAATAAATTTAGTATTAAGTGAAATACCAAAAGATTCAATGATTCCTACAACAAAATAAATTATAATTTTTATTACCATAGGGCATAATTTTGGTTTAATTAATTCGTTCTATTGTTTTACCATTTTCATTTAACAAAAAGCATACTTTATTTGTTGCAATAACTTTTCCGTTCTTAGAATCAATAATATTAATATATTTGATTTTTTCATTCTCATCATCTTCTGATTTATCAAAAAACCATTGGACTGTATTATCATGTAAATTTTTCCATAATATTTCCTGAACATATATTTCCATACCTTCTAAATAACACCATGTTGTATTATCCACTTTAATTTTAAGTATCATCTTTCTGTCTCCTTTTCTATCTATCTTTATGCCCTATGATAATTCATTTTCTTTTTAAAAATCTTGAATAAAAAAAGTTATCAGTTTCAATTTCAGGTTCATTTGATTGATACTCATCATCAAAATATCTAAATGACTGATACCAATCAATAAAGTCATTATCTATTAAATCAAAATCTAATACAAATTTATAACTTCGAAAATCATACTCTAAATTAAAAGATTTATTCATTTTATAAAACTCCTTGATAAAATACTTTATAATAATTTTTGTAAATTTCTAAAAAATCTTCTAAACTTAAATGCACCATTCGTTTTTTATCTTTATTTTCGGTAATAACAATTGCTACTTTAGACGAGTGCAATGGTACTTCGTTTTGACATTTTGAATACCATTCCTGATTATAAACAGATTTTATATTTCTTTGTTTACATTCGATGTGCAAATTTACATTATTTGAAATATCGCCTTTGATAGTAGAACCACCACTAGCTTTGGTTGGATGAGTATTAGGGTCTATCTCTTTTAATTCTTGACATACAAAATCTTCTAATTTCTGCCAATCTTTATCTCTTTTCATCTATCCACCTTTTAGGTAAAAAAGATTTATAAAATTCCAAATAAAATTCTTGTAATCTACTTTGCAACATTAACCCAATACAACAAAGAGATTCATTATATCCATACAAACAAATATATCTAAGTTCATTTTGATTAGCTTCAACTAATTTATGTAATCTATATTTATAATAATCCATTAAGAATTTTTTAATCATTATAATACCTCAAATTTTGATACCAATAGCATAAATCTTTATTGTTTTTATATATAACCCAATTAATATATCTTGAATATAATTTTAAACTTTCTTTCCAATCAATCATTTCTTTTTCTTTCTTTTGGTTGATTTTGAAATTTCCTTTTTACTTCTAAAATCTATTCCATCACATACACCTATTAATCCTAATACAATAGCATCACAACAATTGTCTTCTATTAAATCAATTTCTAATGTATTTTTAATCCAATCTATTACACCTTGTTTTGAGTTTCCTCTTCCATAACCTGTTGTTTTAATATTAAATTTTGAACGTGACTGTGTTGCTCCTATTATTTCAAAATTTACATTATTATTAATTGCATTCGCTAAAACAATTCCCCCAAATCTTGACAACTTTTTTAATACATCAACTTGAGGAAATTTACCAAACCATTTTAAATAAGTATCTTCAATAATACAAATATTAAAATTTTCTTTTAAAAATTTTAAAGATTCATTAGTTAATTGTTTATAAACTTCTTTTATATTTTTTTTATCAAATTCTAATAAAACCCAATCAATTTCAACATTTTTATTATTTGTTTTAACAATACTTATCCCACATTTTTCTGCAATATCCCAACCTATTGAACAAAAATTTTGCTTTAATTTATAATTTAATTTTGATTCTAATTTTAAAATTGTTGTTTTATACATTTTTATATTCCCATTTAATTTATCTCAAGTATATCTTTTAAAAAGTCTAAATCATCTTTTAATTTTTTCCCACAAAAAGGGCAAAATTCATTTTCATTGTCAAAGAAAATCTTTTCACATTTAGAACATTTTATTACATTATTGTTTGACATTAATCACATCCTAAACTTAAATAATAATCATACATTTGACTTTGTTTATCATAATGAACTTTAATTCTTCCTGATTCTGCGAACCCTTTAACTTTATAAGCCGACTTTTCTAAATCTTCTACAGCTTCTTCTAATTCTTTATAAGTAGGGCTATGCAAACTTGCCCAAATCCATCCTTCAGCTTGGAAAATTCTATAAAGTAAACTTATTATTTTATCTCTTTCGTAACTCATTTTATTCCTCTATACTATAATCTAATATTAATCATTATCCAGGTTTATAATTTCATATTCCGAAATATTTGTACAAATTTCTAAATCAAATGATATACCTCTACTATCTGTTACTATCCATAAATTTTCCATTTTATTATTCACCTCTTAAAGTGATTAATTTTGTTTCCTTATTAAAGAAAGTGGGTATATTCATATATTGCAATCCAGATTTACTATCTCTTATTTTTTCTGTTTTAAAATATGTATTTTGAGTATCATAAGTAGTTTCACCAGTTTTATCATTTTTATGTTTTGACCAATGATACTTTGCAACTAACGAAGCATAAGCATATACCATTTGCTCTGCATACATTTCAGTTTCATTTTTCATTTGAGCAAATGCAATAACAATACCACCATGCATAGTTAATTGATTATTTATTTTTTCATACAAAGTATCTGTCATTGCATATTCACTATTTGGAGGTCGAAGCCAGTCAATTATAGTAACAGCATTATCTTCTAATTCGATTGCAAAAGGGTCAATATATTTATCTTTTGGTGGTAAAAAGAAATCTCCTTCTTTTAATCCTAATGAAGCTGATACAATATCATAATTACTTCCAGCTTCAGTTGAAATATAATAAGGTTTAACCCCCTGCTCAACAAAATGTTTAATAAAATTACAAGAAAGTGTTGTTTTTCCTCTACCTGATTTTGCTGAAATTACAATTAATGCTCCGTTTCTAAATCTTGCATATTTATCAAAATAAGGAACTTCAAAACCTAATGGTTGCCCTCTATCCATAAAATCGTCAACCCATTCAATTTTATTTAACGATTTAAATTGTTTTCCTATTTTTTGAACTTTCTGTTCTTTAACTAAATAATCTAAAGCATCTTCTATTTCTTTTTTAGTATAACCCAAAGATTTATTTAATTCCATTGTATTAGCAAATCTAACACTTTCTAATTTTAAATGTTCTAATATTTCTTTGGCTAAATCTTTTTTATCAAAAGTATCATACTTTGATAATTGTTGACACATGGCTTTAACTTGATGATAACTCATAGGTGTTGCTAATAATTTATTAAAAGTTTGTAAAGAAAATTCAACTTGACTTGGATTTAATTGTTTCCGCAATACACCCCCCAATTTAATCCAACTATCATTGCATTCGCCATCCAAACCTTTTAATCCATTCTTTACCCCTAAATCTTCTTTTTCAATAGCATCAATAATATCTTCATCTTTATTTTTTTCTTCTTTAATTCCATCTTTATTTATTAATTCTAAAAGAAATTTCTTTAATTCTGTAGGAATATTACTTATTTTTTTATCATTCCATGTTCTACAAAATTCATCAACAATAGTAGGAGCAACTACAATATAAGCATTATTAGCTCTGAAATCAATTTCATAACCTTTCCGACGTAAATTAACATGATTTATAGAATCAAAGTCTTCATCGTACTCATATAAAATATGCCATCCTTTTCGGGTTTCTGCCATCGAAGTTCCGTTAATTAATTTTTTAATTTCTTCTGGAATTTCTTTGGTATCAACGTCAATAACAATAACATTACTTTGCTTGCCACAAACTAAACCTAATCCAAGTCCTGCATCTAACCATTCTCGCCATCTACGAACATCATTAGTAATATTTTTTTTCCAACTTTCGCCTTGAACTGGATTTTTACTATTTGGTTGTAATGGAATCAAATAAAATCCAGAATTATAATATTTTTCTAAAAGAGCATCTATTTCTTTATCTGTTTTAATATCTAAAAGATGAATTAAATAATCAGCAATTTCATCATCATTCAAATTTTTCATATCAGGTTCAATTAATTTAAATATATCAAAAATATTACCTTTATCTCCACATTTATAACATGTCATTTTATAACCAAATTGAGGATAAATTTTTGCTGTTGGTTTCTCATTTTTACAGAAAGGACATTCAAAAAGATTAGTCTTTTTTATTTTTAATTCAGGATGATGATAATTAAGATATTCTGCAATATAACTTTTCACTAATGATAAATTTTCTTTATTTGACATTATTTTTCCTTAGGTTGAACAAAAATAGGTCTATGTTTGGATTGTTCAATAAGTTTTTTTATTTCTTTTTTTCTTGGGTGCAAATTTAACCATCGAATAAAAATAGTATAAATTTCATCCCACGCAACTAATTGAAACGAATTTACATCCACACCACAATTTATACAAAGGGCAATTTCTCCTTTTTTATTTTTTATTTCTTTTGTATGCCAGGCATTATGAACGTGAGAGCAAAGTGTGAGGGGATAGTAATAATATTCATCCGAAATAATTGTTTCTGTTGGATTATGAATTAAATTAATATACATATTAGCAATATGTAAAATGATTCTTTTATTTTTTGTTTTTAAACTATTATTAGAATCATGATTTCCTTTTACAAATATATAATTTCCTTTTAATTGTGATTTATAATAATCGGCTTTATTTATAGAACCCTCACCTTCTTTACCCCCCTTGCTATTTCTAAAACAATAATCACCTAAATGATAAATTATTGAATCGCTTTTAACTCTCGTATTCGCATTTTGAATAAGTTTTGTGTCCATTTCTTCTAAAGTTTTAAATGGTCTATTACAATAGCGTATAATATTAAAATGCCCATAATGAGTACATCCAGTAAAAAATAAATCGTTTTTCATCTATTTCTCCAATTAATTAAATAATAAATTAAAATAACTAAACTATATAATATTACCAAAATTGGAAATATTATAACATAAAAAATTAATGCTAAAATAAAATCAAGATTATTTTTCATAATAATTAAATTATATCTTTTAATTTTTTACTTTGTAAAAAATATTTTAATAATTTCGAACCTGATATTAAATCATTTATATTTATTACTTCTGTTGGTGCATGCATTGACCTCAAAGGAATACCCCAAACTAACGCTTTTATTCCTTCCACTTCACTTGTAACTTCTAAAGATGTATAGCCAATTCTTCCACAACATGTCTGAACTTGATAAGGAATTTTTCTTGTTTTAGCAATATTAGATGCTAATTCCCAACAAGATTCATCAATATCTACTCCCCGATATAATGAAACTCCTTTTCCTAGTTCACACCGACCAACTTCTCTTTCAATTTCATCTACATTTCCATAGTCTGTTGCAAAGGTCACATCTGCTTCTATGACTAGATTAGGTTTTATTTTTCTGACAACTGGTATAAGTTTTGAATTACCAGTTTCTTCTTGGGAAGAAAATACAAAAACTAAATTAACTGTAGGTTTTATTTTACTTTTTATTAAATTTTCAATAGTTTTTATTAAAAGAAAACAACCTGATTTATCATCAAATCCATATCCTGTAAAATAATCATTTGTTAATTCTCGAAAATGATGTTGATAAACAACAGGGTCTCCTATAGAAACTATTTTTAAAATTTTATCTCTTTCCCGAATACCAATGTCAACATCTGCTTGTTCTGGAGAATAATTTAATTCAGTATCTTCATCATAAACCAAATGAGAATGTTTACGGTTTATAACAGCAGGAATAACACCATTTTTAGTCAACACATTTAAATTTCTTGCTGATAGAATTGTGCTATCCCCACCACCTATATATTGTAAAGAAATACTTCCCCATCTATCAACATTCGAAATTATAAATCCTATTTCATCAAGGTGGGCATCCATTAAAACAGTTTTTTCTTTTCCATAGTCAAATTTTACAATAAGATTATTTTGTTTATCTATTTCCATCTGTGATTCATTAACATTCACAGTTTTTAAATAATCATAAATAAATTCTGCTATATTTCTTTCAAATCCAGACGGAGAAGGAATTTCAATAAGATTTTGTAATAGTTTTATATCCTTTTCGTTTATCATAACTAATTCCTTTTAAAGTGATTGTATAGCTTCATAACAAGTTTTAGTTAAATCTATGAGAGCTTCTTTTATCTGTTTAGCTTCTAGTCCTTTTTCTTGAATTAATGCTATAACAATATCTTTTGCATTCATACAAGCTGAATTTTTTGCTTTAGCTATTAAATCATCAGTAGAACCATATTTTGTTTTAGTTGAAACTTTTTTTGTTTCGGTTTTAGTACCTTCTTCTTCAACTTTTTCACTAACAACTTTAGCAAAATTTATTAATCTTACATCTCTTCCTTTATCATCTTTTTCAGTTGTATGTTTAATTTCAAGTACATCACCTTTTTTAACATTCTTTAAAAAATTTTTAACATTCTTTGCTACAGTAAACCATTCTTTTTCACCACACTCATCAAAGAGATAATAATCTCTGGTTTTAGAAATAGCTTTAACTGTATAAGTTTCGTTTGAAAATTCTGATTTTGGTTCTTCGTCAACTTCTTTTTCTTCTGGTACTTTTGCTTGAACATCTGCATTTTCATTAATCTGAATAAAAATAACTTTATCATCCGCAATTGTAACATTAACAGGAACATTAGATTTAATTTCATCTAAAAATTCTAAAACATTATCTGCTAATTTAAATGTTACTTCTTCTCTTTCAACAAACTTAATTATTTTTTTATCTTTTACTATCCACTTAACCGTAAATGATTCTTTTTGTTGTTTTTTTCTTCCTTTTTTCATTTGTTTCTCTCCTTTTTGTATATAAAATTGTTCAATGGGTTTTTCAACATTACATTCAGAACAAACTTTTGTTCTCATTTTGTTTTCCTCATTGTTTTTTGTTTCTTTAATTTAATTTTTTTATTTTTTGCTCTTTTCTTTTTATTTTCTGCTCTTTTAATTGAATCTTCAACTGTGATAATTTTATCTTTAGCATAAATTTGTGGGAAACGTTGTGCAAGGCTATTGGGAAAAGGGAGCAAATCAAATTTACATTCTTTTTTAGGTAAATTTTCTAAAACTTCTCTTATAGGTTTCTCTACCCAAGAAGGTAAATTAATTAAATCAATTATTAATCTTCGAATTTCTTTATCTCTTTCAGTGTCATTTTCTTTATTGACAATAATATTATCACTAACATCGCCCAACCTGACCTTTTTTTCAAGTATCTTATAACCGTTATCAACTTGTTTATAAACACCAGTTCCACCTCTAAATTTAACATTCATACTAAAAAATTTGACGTTTTCCCTTACACAAAGTTGTTCCATATCAGCATCTTTTGTTATAACAACACATTCTTTATCGTTAAAAACTTTAGTAGCAACAGAAATAATATCATCTGCTTCGATTCCAAATTCAGTTTCCATATTATCTATTTGTTCTATATCTAAATATTTTTCTCCTTCTTCGGTATTTAATAAATCTAAATAATTATACATCCCACTTAACCAAATAATATGAAAATTTGTTGACTCTTCTATTTGTTTAATTGTTTTTTGAATTCCTTTGTAGTGAAACCCCCAATCTATGAGTTCGTGAGATTTTCTATAATCTTCTCTTTGTGCTTTATAATTTTTATCAAATGCTTTTCTCCATGAATTTCTGCCATCACCAGCTAAAATTATAGTGTCATCTTTATTCACTCCAACACGTTTTAAAAGAGAAATTAAAGACATAAAATAAGAATAATTGGAAGGCAAAATAAAAGAATTTTCTCCAAGTTGATTTTCAACTTGTCTTTTCTTTTGAGCATTCCAAGAAAAAATAGATTGATGGATAATAGAGGAATTATCCACTAAAATTACCTTAGACATAATTTCCTTTTATTCGTTAGTTAAATAAATATCTTCTTCATTATCATTAGTCGGCAAACAATTGAGGTGGTAAGTTAGCTCGAAAGTTCCATCTCTATCAATATCGTACAATATCCCAAACTTTTCAAGAAACTGAATCCGTTGTTTGCAATAAACACAGTACAATTCCGAATCATAGTTAGTTAAAATTTTAATTTCCATTATTTTGTTCCTTTATAAATCTACCAGTTTTATTTAATTTAGCCATTTTTTTCCAAAATTTATGTTTACTTTTTATATCACCAGGAGAGATTTGTAAAAATTTTAAGGCTAATTTAGCTTGGTACTTTTTTGTTTTTAAATAAGGTAATATTTGTTCTAAAAATAATTTACATTTTTGATTTTGTAACATCCAACGCTGTCTATCTCTCCAATTTGGATGTTTATATGTATTAATTTTATCTAAATATAA